>MAAC01013407.1_pt1 | contig 98799 bp, 86 predicted proteins | sample 1115981 | NCBI WGS metagenome assembly MAAC01 (sample SAMN04961126, study PRJNA320927) | seawater metagenome | isolation source: sample BD02T64 sea water enriched with oil for 64 days | place: USA:Gulf of Mexico | collected 2013-07-27 | reverse complement strand
GTATTACAATGTGCCATGGTCTGATTCCCTCTATTAATACACTGTTTTCTAGACAATCTCATTGTATCAATTGTAGCGGAATCAGACCTTCTTATTTTTCCTTAACGGGACAGCAGTGACATATTATGTTTTAACTGTGGGTGCAGGGTCAGATCTTGAGTTGTGAATTCGTTTTAAATCAGACGGCTACCGTCTGCATTTTTACAGCTACCAGCTCTTAGGGCGACCACTTATGGCACCTCAGCGACGACAGCCGCCGATGTGTTTAATGTCTCAAACCTTAGTCTGTTCGGACATTTCATGAGCATCATCAACTTCGACACCAAAGTACCTAACGGTAACTTCATTTTTTTGTGACCTAGCAGTATTTGTACTACGCGTAGGTTTCCGGTTCGTTTGTAAATGAGCGTGGCCTTGGTGAGTGGGTGCCATAGATGGTGGGGTCAAGCCCAATCATCTTAACCCAATTTTTTACTGGCCTTGCATATTGCCGCGTTGTTATATGAGCTGAAGGCTGAATTCGACTTGGGAATAAATAATCCTGAGGTTTTAGGTTGGCTTTCGTTACCCAGTCTTTAATTGCATTTCTTGTCTGTTCTGTAATTTCAAATTTTACAGGCTGATGGATTTTCTGTTGCATCACCATGGCGCGATTTGTAATTGAGCTATTTGATGAATTATCATGAATACGGATCTTGCATAGGTCACAGCCTCGCAATTTACTGTCGATAGCGAGATTGAAGAGGTCCAATTCGCGGATTTTTCCCGCGATTTGAAGCCGAACATGAATAGACTATATTTCCTGCTTTCTTAAAGGTGGTCGCTGGCCAATGAGTGTCCCCCTTATTCCAAGGGGTAAATGGAGCTGAAGCGGTTGAATGAAACATAACGATTCCTCCTTTAGGGATGATGATCGCTAATTGTCTTCTTATTTGACTGTTCGCTATGGATTGTAGAGCCGACATTAGAACAAGTTTGGGTGGTTTCGTGCTTCATGACCCATAGCCGACCTTAGTATCTTCAAGACATGCCTCCTAAACAATTGACGCTTATTAGCTGGCTGAAAACAGAGGTTAAATTATCGATGCTTACTGCGGGCCCGAGCACGGGCATTTTGTAGTAGATTGGACGTAAAAGGTCGTTTGCTCCGGAGTGTAATTCACTAGGCACCAGAGATAATGCTGTCCCACGCTACTATGGCATATTTTACAACTGCAAGGAGCGCTTCACGAGAGGCGCCATCGCGGGCTTGTATCGACATCCCCTGCTGAATTGTAAGATAGAAAGTAGCGATTGCACGGCAGTCCAACCTCTTTGCTAGCTCACCATCACTAATGCCTAGCTCTAGTCGCGAATGGATCGTTGTCATGCATTGCGCACGGTGTGCTTGTAAGCCTCGGCGAATAGCTGTATTGCCGCCTTCGGTATGAAGCGCACCGAGTACAATCATACAACCGCGTGGTTTTGCAGGGCGAGTATAAGCTTCAGCGCTTGCTTGCAACATGGCCTCAATAGCCAAACGTGCTGTCGGCTCATTTGCCATCCTTACCCAAATCTCTTCACCTTCGGTGACACTGTAAAGCTCAACCGCTTCAATGAATAACTTTTCCTTGCTACCAAATGCGGCGTAGATGCTAGGAGAATTGATCTTCATTGCGCCTATTAGGTCGGGCATAGAGGTGCAGTCAAAGCCCTGTGTCCAGAACACATCCATAGCCTGTCGCAATGCAATAGATCGGTCAAATTTTCTGGGGCGACCTCGTTGTGTCATGAGTAAGTCTCTTTTTGTAGTGATCAATACAAAAATGTATTGATCAGATTCTAGTTGTGCCTTATATTTGTGTCAATCATTACATAAAGGAAAGGTGACATGAGTAAATTGAAAGGTAAGGTGGCATTGGTTACTGGCGGGAGCCGGGGGATAGGAGCGGCAATTGCCAGGCGCCTAGCGCATGAGGGGGCAAATGTCGCCCTGACTTACAACCGTTCGGCAGATAAGGCTAATGCTGTCGTAGGCGAGATAGAGCAAGCGGGCAGAAAGGGTTTGTCCATAGCGGCAGACAATTCTGAAGCTTCCGCTATTAAGGCTGCTGTTCAGAAAACCGTAGCGGAATTTGGCCAGCTCGATATCCTGATCAACAATGCCGGCATCTTTGTTGCCAAGCCAATTGGAGAGCTAACGCTTGCTGACTTTGAACAGACGATAGACGTCAATGTGAGGGCGGTATTCGTCGCGTCTCAGGCTGCCGCCTCATATATGGGCGAGGGCGGTAGAATTATATCTATTGGCAGCAACTTGGCTGAGCACGTGCCTACGTCAGGACTGAGCCTATACAGTCTCAGCAAGTCGGCACTGATTGGGTTTACCAAGGGTTTGGCTCGTGATCTCGGGCCCAGAGGGATTACGGTTAATATCGTGCACCCTGGGTCTACTGACACTGATATGAATCCTGCGAGTGGTGAGTACTCCGATGGTCAGCGCAGCCTTATGGCTATTCCCAGTTATGGTAAGCCGGATGATATTGCCGGCTTTGTCACTTGGCTTGCCAGTGAGGAAAGTCGCTTTATAACCGGTGCAGGTCTTACGATCGACGGTGGCACTAATGCATAAATGATGATTAGGGTGCGGGCCGTAGCGTCTGCGCCCACTTTTATCCCCACGCCTTTACCAACCCTCTTAATATATAACCTAGGCATAATTCGGTTTGTCACTATGAGCATGAATGTCGTTAAGCTGGGCGCAACGCAGATCTGTATTGAAGACTCAGAGCGCTCAATTACTTTCGCTATTGGCCTGCTTGCCTTTACTCTGTTCGTGATCGTTTCGTCAGAATTCATTGTTATGGCCCTGCTGCCAGCAATGGCAAATGATCTCAATATACCTCTCGCTGACGCGGGTTGGTTTGTTACCTGCTTCGCGCTTGCGGCATCTTTGCTTGGTCCTCCGTTGACAATACTCGCTGGTAGGTATCATTCGCGTGATTTTCTTATTATATCGTCGATCGCTTTCGCGGCGGGTAATCTTGTGATTGTATTAGCGCCGCATTACAACCTAATTATTGCCATCCGAGTGTTACAGGGGGGCATCTTACCGGCTATTGTCAGTATCGTCGCCGTAGAGGCCATCCATTTAGCGGGTACCGAGCGAAAGGGTTGGGCTATCTCTCGTGTCAATTTGGGCATAGTAACTACTACTATTCTGGGTATTCCTGCTGCTGCTATTATTGCAGACAAGCTAGGCTGGCCCGTAAGTTTTGCGATCTTCGCGTTGCTGGGCTTGATCTCTGCTGGCCTTATTACTCTTTGGCTGCCAGCGGTATCCAAAGAAAATGTCAAACAAGCACCTATGCTGGCTGGGGTCGCTTTATTACGGCGTCCAAGCTTTCTGATACACCTTTTGTTGTCATGCATTTTATTCACAGGTATGTTCGCCGGATATACTTATATTACTGCGTTGCTCGGTATATTGGCTGATGTCGACGGCGCTATAATTGGCTGGCTACTGATGGGATTTGGTTTGGCGGGGGTGTTTGGAAATTGGCTTTCCGGGCGTGTTGTCGATCGCGATCCAATTGCGGCGACCGGGTGTGTGGCGCTCACTTTGGCATTTTCTATGGCAGTTATAGCCCCCGCGGCAAAGAGTCTGCTTTGCTTGATCTTCGTTGCTGGGTTATGGGGCGCCGCGCACATGGCAGCATTTGTGATCTGTCAAATTCGCGTAATGAAGGCCGGCGGGGGTGCGGAAGCCTTCGCATTATCCCTGAATATCTCCGCCTGCAATCTAGGAATTGGCTTAGGTGCAACTTTGGGCGGCAGTGTAGTGACTCATCACAGCGTAGAGGCTGTTGGTTATGTTGGTGCAGCAGTGGCGGCCGTCGCATTTGTTATCAGTGTCGTAATGATGGTGGCCAGATCCTGTGATCTAGACCAAAATGATAAATTGTAGACTTAAAAATTTTGAAATTTCATCTTGTCGTGGAAATGTCTGAATTTCTAATTTAGAGATAGGGTCTATCTTAAGTAATAGCTAAGCGCGGAGTTGAGTGTTTACTTTTTGTAATCTGAATGCACTCCAATGTCTCTTGATGGCACATTTCGACGCTTTTCCAACAAGCCTTTTACGTCGTCAATTAGTCCGTTTATGGCGGGTGAAAGCAGCCAGTACAAGAAAATGACCGGCACCCTGTAGTGTCATAGTGAATTTGGCCACCTAACAAGGGATGTTATCATCATCTCATTAACTATTAGGCGATACAATGGCTATGCCACTACGATTCATTCTGGGTAATATGCAAGCGTTAAAGTATGGGCTATCAGCGATTTTTCGAACGTCTGCTTAGAAAACGTTAATGATTTTTTTTCGATAGACAAAATGTTTAACATTATCAAATAATGTCTTCCTCGTGACGATATCCCAATCGTCCGCTTTATAAACATAGTGCCCATTTGGCCTTTCGAAAACCTAACTATTTTGAAAAGTCGTTCAGAATGTATGTGAACAAAACGCTCAATTGTCTCTTGAGTTTATATTACTGCCGTTTCAGGTATTCGCTTTGCCGGCGCTTTCTATAGGCGCCATTTTGGGTGTGGGGGCAAAGGACGGCTCGTTCCAAAATATAGTCTAAGTTGGGTGTGGAAGAAAATGGAAAAACTCCGCAAAAGCGGACATTACGCCCTTCGACGATTGTTAGTGACCCTTTGAAGTTCTAATTCAAAAATCGCTTGCCACATTAGGCTTTTATCACCTAATTAGAGACATTCAGCACTGCAATATATAGGGGGTTTACTAGGCAGCTGTGTGCCAACTGGAGCCAAAATAAAGGAAGACAACTGACGCTCATATACTAGAGGGTACATAGCTGGACGGCCAAGAAAATCCACCTCCTAGGATATCGTCACTTATTTAACAGTGTAATATTCAATGCTCGGCCCAGACGTAAACACATCTAAACTCTCAATAAAACTAGGGTCGTTCATTAATGAAGCCAAAAACGCCTTATGTTTTTCCACAGAGGTCCAGCGCTCGACAAATTGAAATAGGTGAACGTTCTTTTGACACTGAAAAATATCGAATCCGCCACAAAAATCAAGCGATAAGCAATGTTCTTGACTCTTTTTGATCACTTTTAGTGCATCCAAACTTTTTCCTTCTTTGGCGCTAATTTTAACTATTGCTACGACGTCCATAACCAATCCTTTTTATAAAATATGTTTACAATAAATATACAATCATTGTCTTTCCTGAAAATGCACATCTAATGCTTAGCTCTTCGGAAGATAATAATCTGGCTTAAAGTTAGCCGCCGTAGCTGCTTTTGGCGTGACCAATTTCGAATCTCCTAGATAATTCGAATAGATGTTTCCAGCCTTAACCCACTCATCAAAGCCTACATGCGCTACAACATTGGCATAACCTATGCCTTGCAGCGTTTTAACAACCAGGCTAGATCGGTAGCCTTGTTTACAGTACACGATGATTTCAATATCTCTATCGGTAAGGGTTCGGGCTAAAACAAATTCAGCGATACCTCGCTCTATCCATGCAGCACCTTTGAGGTGACCTGCGCGATATTCTCGCTGGGTTCTCACATCCAGAAGAACTAACTTAGGATTTAATTTTATTCGTTCTTTAAGCTGTTGATTTGTAAGCAAGGTGCTGCCTTGGAGTGCTCGATGTTTAATTTCTTGAATGCTTAGAATTTGTTCCTTCACCACAAGGGCCGAATAGGCGGCCGATGATGCCATTAAGATGAGCGCACAAAGTAGAGGGTGTATTTTAGTCATCGCTATTCCGTAGTTACTATATATTTAGGATGTGCAGCGATATTAGCAAATTGGGCAGGCTCAACAAGTCAAGATTTCTGTAGTTATATCAATTCCCACTGCACGGCAAGTGCGACAGCTGACGCGGTGGTTGTCGCTAGCAAGGATGTTTTTATATTGGCAATGTGTTTATCAACAGCATTAATTGATATCGCTAGCCTATCGGCGACCTGCTTGGTTTGTAAGCCTTGGGCAATGAGTGTTATGACTTTTGTTTGTTTTGGTGTTAACAATGATTTGGTATGATTTAAAAAAATCGACCTGTGGCGAGACAGTATATTACGATTAAACGCCATTGAAAGAGAAAATAGCTCATCCCCGACATTCTCTATATAAGAATTGAGTTCTGATATAGACCCATCAAAGGACAGCGCAGCCATGGATTTAAATCCTAATACATTCTGTAGCGGTATCACAATGCCCTTATTAACACCAAAGTCCCTATTAAGATCCATAAGTTGTTTTTGCCGGACTGACAAAGCGACCGAACTCCTTACCTTACGATAGCTGGCAGCCTTGTGATGCGAGAGCCAATAAGGTGTCGACGGATCCACCTCATAAAACTGACTGCTGTTGTAGTTCTCGACAAACCCCTTTGGATAGCTGCTAACCCTTGCAACATTTAGGTCATTTGGTTTATGTAAATGACTGGCTGCCGAGAATATCCAACGACCGAATCCTAATGATTCCATCTCGTTTTGAAAATTCTCAAGGACCACAGAGTCACATAAGTCATTGCTGTGTGTAGTTGTTAGTTGCACAGGATATCTCCGATAAAGGTTAATCAATTAATTGATTAACCTGCGGCTGTATTGATCCGGTTTTACGCTGATGCATTGGTGTTGCAGCGTGCCAAAATGATACCCCCATTTAGCTAGTGCCCACCCATACATTAGCAAGTCATTGAAATGTATTAATTATTTTTCAAAAACATAAAAAATCCTCTTTAAGTTTGTTATGTTTGAAGTGCAAACAAAAAAAGGATTTAGCATGCGAGAGACCCGCGTAGTTCAGGCCAGTATATTTGAGTTTTATTCCGAATACGAATTTGGCACTCAACTTCATAAATCCCCTATTAATTATAACCCCGCCATCAACTGCGTAGCAACCTGGCGCGTTTTTGTGCGGTACGCACAAAGCGTGGCAGGTTGCGGAGTCAGATTGCATGGCCTGTTATATTTTGACATCGCTAAAAGTCATGTGGTATCAACGCTGTACTGAACCAACCTGTTGAATTTTTGCTAAGTGCTTAAGTTTAGATTTCTGTTCATGTGGTGCCTGAACTAAAGCATTAATATTACTGTGAATCACATATATCATATTTTTCCTGATCACTCCCGTAGTTAAATATACATCGCCGAATTTAACTTTATCAGTCACCTTGGCAGACTGCCAACTATCGTCGGTTGCTAAAGAGAATACAGTTTCAGTGGTGATTCCTGAAGCTCGATTAGCGACAACAATTAAATTTTCCTTATCGACAAGTATTAGACCGTCACCACCAATAAATTTACTATTCGATTGGATTTCTGAAAAATCTTTCGGATTATCTAAAGGCACTTTAAACAATGCCCCGTCACTTTTCTTGATGATTATCAAATATCCATCGGGATGATAAACAATGCTATTTGAATTAATCCCATTACCTATAAATTTATAACTTTCTAAGAATATAGATGGTTTACCTTTAGTATCAATTTTATAGATGACAGGCGAGAAACTATCGGTTACATAAACATTCCCTATAGAATCTACAGTGATTCCTACAGCTCGGTGATGGATTGGTCGAGCTATCATAGCCGGTAATTAATGGCTGATAGCAAATGATCGAAAGGGCTAAGCCAGCCCATGCCAAAACAGCAACAAACCCCAGTACCCGGAAGAAAAGAACCGGGCTTAATCGGCAAATTATTGTCGGCTACTGTGCAATTAACTGCATGGTTGATCATTAGTCTATTGCTTTCAATTATCATCGAGTGGATTGGCATCAACCGGTTTTGGCCAGAACAAGATTCGAATCACGCTAAAACCGTACTCGCTATGGATCAGCGCTATCTGAATCAGTCATTGAAGAACGAATCACTGGTTATCAAAGGGCAAGTCATTAGCGCGACAGCGACAGCGGTAAACTGGATAGCACAACAATCATGGTTAACTACGCTAAGTATCGGAACACCATATCCAAGGTATCGATGGGTAGCATGGACGCTATTCAGAAGCGGATTCACGGTTTGTCTGACCGCTATCAGGATTATTGGCAGGGGTTGTGCGCCCAGAACCCCAGCATTAAAGTTTCAACAGCAAGAGATAATAATTTTGATACAGCAGGATTTTGGTATAAGGCGCGAACAACTTACTAAATTTAACTAAATTATAAAGACACCACCTTAATTATCATAGTTTTGACCTTTCAAACTTTATTAGTTAAAAGGGGGGCGAATATTTCACGATTGTTTATATGTCCGATTTCAAACCGAAAGCCGCCACCCCAATCATCATTAAAACTGAGCGGTAAGTCGATTCTTAATGCATAATAAATTAATCACCTGATGTCTGTAATTGGCTGAGATAGGCATAATTTAGTCGCTAGTCTCGGGGAAGTCTGGCCTAATTGTCTTGGTTTAGTTAGTTTTTAAAGTGCTGACTAAAGCAAAAGCGTTACCTATTCACTGCTCAAAATCAGAAGGTTTGGATTAACGCTTTGGAGTTAAAGCGCTCCTTTTACGGTGTGCTCAATACCGCTGGCTTCATACCCAAAGCTTAACCTTTGGGTGTAATGAAAAACCTATGATCTGAATCAATTAGCGTTACCTTTTAGATTCCTGAGGAAGTACTTGAAATCAAGACAAAGCTTACCTATTTCACCTTTCTAAAGTTACCTTTGCAGAATTTAGATATAACTTGAATAACCACGTTCAGTTTGTAAAAAAATAATTTTTAATCATGAATTGTGCTTTAAAGCCAAGGCTCCGATAAAGGCCTTCGCCGGCATCAGATGCTTGAAGTACCGTATAGTGACACGCTAATTCTCTTTTGGCCAAATCCAGTACTTCATGCATCATACTTCGCGCAATACCTTTACTTCGAAAGTGCTCAGGTACGCCCATCTGATGAATGCCTGTTACATGACCTGTTTTGTGTAACATTGCTGTAGCGACGGGCTGCCCTTGTATATCTGCCATAAGTAAAGTTACGTCAGGGTGTTGGTTTGCACGTATTACTGAGGAGGCATTAATCGGGTAATTAAAAGCTTGAGAGGCAATATCACACCAAACACGAGTGTGTTTTTCGCCAATTAATTTAGTGACATTTAATTGCTGTTGCTGTTGCTGTTGCTGTTGCTGCGGTGTGTAGTCTTGCATGTTTAAATACATGGCTTGTTGTTCGAACATCAAAGATAGTCCTAAATTCTCTTTGTCAGAATAATCTTGAATATTTTCTGTAGTATTATTTTGGAATACTGGTAGTACCAGATTTTTTCTATCGAAAGGCGTGTTATCGAATCGCTCCTTTAATGTTGCCTGCATATTCCATTCTTGCCAATACCTGTGTGGCCAATCAAGTGATCTGTATATTCCTTTAGCATTGAGCTCTTGATTGTTCACGATACCCATTAACTTCCATAAACTTGTCAGATTATTGATATTTTCTCTATCTAAGTCGAAATTTTTCATTATACTTCCTTATTGATGAGCATTATGCCTATCACTAATGCAATTAAACCAAGAATTTTGTGTAAGGTGATGGGTTTAATTGGCATATTGAACCAACCTAAATGCCCCGCGATAACGGCCATAACAAGCTGGCCTACAAGAAAATATGGCATCATTACGCCCATCCCCATTTTGGGGATAAGGAAATAAACAAGTGAGATGCCCACAGCACTAAGTAAGCCCCCAGCAAACCATAAATAAATGGGTACCGTTTTTACCGTTACGAACGACGGAAAGGGTTGATTGATATACATGAGCGTGATGACTGCAAAAAATAAACTGCAGAAAAATGCTACAACAGCTGCAAGTTGAGCATTGCCAAGTAAAGTGCCTAGCTGAGCATTAAAGCCCGCCTGAAGTGCCATTGCTGTGCCTGATATAAAGGCAAATACATATAAATAAGTCATACATCGACTATAAAAGGTTATAACCAAAGACTCATTTACATAGGTTGATAACTTAGTTTATTTTTCTGATCCGGCTTAATTGAGTTGGTGTGATACCTAAGTGCGAAGCAATATGATATTGGGGAATCCTAGCGCAAATCGAAGCATGGTTAAGGGTAAACCGGCGATAACGTTGTTCTGCATTTTCTTGGACGAGCTGTATTTCCCTCGCATCTTTAGCCAATAACCAGTTTTTTTCCAGATAATGGATATGGAACAATGCTAACGCATGATCGTCTTTCAACTGCTGTCGAAAAGCTGCGAAGTTAATTTTAATAACACACGAATCTTCAAGGGCTTGAATATTAAAGTTTGATTCTGTTGACGTGAGTAGTGCCGTCATTGCTCCAGGGAAAGTGCCTTCATCGAAAAATATTTTGTTGTACTCTTGGCCTTGATCATTGGTGATATAAGAACGGAATAACCCTTGGTAAACAAATGCAAAACTAAGTGGCACTTCACCAGCTGAGTATATTCGCTCGCCTTTTATTAAGTTGTGATGAGAGCAGATTGAACATATAGCATCCCAAGTTGAAACTGGGATTGGCCAGTAGCGGTCCATAGCCATTTTCAATGCTTTAAACGTCAGATCTTGCAATAGATGTTTATTTTTCATATATCAATTCTTATTTGGTTTTAAAGTAGTACAACGATTTTTTTGTTTAGTTAATGTCTCAAAAAACTCTGGTTTTAACTAGCCTTTTGACCTCTGAAGCTTATTATCTCTAGGTTTCGAAAAGGTATCGCTTTCCGAATTTTAGTAACGGTTTACTAGCGGACTCACAGGTAGTGCTTTTACCTCAAAGCCAGCGGTATTTCGACGCCCCCAAAGGGAACGCTAATGCTAAAAAGCCATCATTCACAAGTAGCTCAAACTGGCCGATTTTTCTTATTCAAGCACAATGAGTAAGCGTCTGCTTTGTGCGAAAAACCGACATAATCTTACCTAATTACCACTCAACCTAAGCCTAGTTTCAGAAGCTTTTCCGGCATCGGCGGAGTCCTGAGAGCCGCATAAGTGAGCCGAGCAATGAGATCGCATAAATTAAAGCGACGATTAAAGCGGTACTGAAATTCTGACAGGTAACGCTGTGCATATTTGGGCCGAATAGCATGATATGTACTTCGTAAAGAACTCTTTAAATTACCAAGAATAGTATTAACCCAATAGAATTCAGGTTCCTCAACCGATGCTCTGCCTCCACCGCATACAATCTTGTCATGTAAACAGCCAGCATCAACAACCGCATTAAAACACGCCAGGCCATCGGAGATTACAGTACTGCCCTCACTAAGGTGCTGCTGACTCCACGCCTTGATCTCTTTTGTTCGAAAACCTTTTACTACCGAAAGCTTAATCCGTACCGGGCAATGTTCGTCTGTCGTTTCAACCGCAGCCACAAAGGGCGTTTTTCCTGAAGCCCCGCGCCCCGGTTTGCATCCAGTACGTTCGCCTCCGAGATAGGCATCGTCCAATTCTATAAACCCTGATAATTTCTTGTCGTGATCGCGCTCCATCATCACCTGCATTAACTTTTGCTTCATCCGCCAGGCGGCATTGTAGGAAATACCGAGTTGACGATGTAGCTGCATGGCAGAGACGCCTTTCTTGTCCTGAGTAATAAGATAGATGCCCTGGAACCATAACGTTAACGGTAATTTTGTGGATTCAAAGATAGTCCCGGCAGTCAGTGATGTTTGTTGGTGGCAACGATTACACTGTTGTAATTTACGATGATTTAACTGACAGCATTTATCGTGATTGCAAGTGGGGCACCGAAACCCATCGGGCCATCGCCATGAATAAAGTGCGTCGAAGCATTGCTCTTCGGTACCATATTGGCTAATGAATTCGTTCAAGCTGACGCCTTTTTGAAATTGTACTTGATTACGTGCCACGACTAACCCCCTTATGAATCAAATAGATATACTGTTATTATATACAGTGTGGGTGAGCTTAGCCATAGTGGTAATTAGGTAATCTTATATCGAACGTTAACGTCCGCTCTTGGCACTTCACCCGCACCCCAAATGACGGCTATCGAGATAGAAAGAACTGGTAAAGCGAATACTTGAAATGGAGGCAATATAAACATTGTTGTCAATTCCCGCAGTAAGTAGTCTACATGTCGGTTATTTATTTGATGTCCGCAATGTGGCCGGAAGTTGATATTAATGCGAGCAGTATTACGACACCGGTGAAACAGAACTGCGGTCTTTAGTTTGATGACATTTGTTTGATTATATCATCGAACTGAAATTCACTCGTGATGCTTATTATTCAGTTGCGCCACAGGTTTGATTATATATTGCGCTATCTATATATAAAGTACTAGGCCACAGTCGATGTGATTTAACGGTCTTTCTTATTTGAACCTTTTTTCATCATACTTCTCCCGGTTTTACGTGATGATTGTCGTAACAAAAGGCAATTATCATGCGATTTTTCAATATTTACTTCTTCACTGCGTTATTACTGGTTGTGTCAGCCGAAAGCTACGCGATTACCCATAGTGAACGCGCTGTACTGATACGTTTACATCACGAGCTGGAACTCTCCAGGTCGATGATTGATGAAGCCGAACAAGCGGCTAATCCACAAGACCGACAACACATCCAATATCCGCAACTCAAGAATGACCTGAATAAAATTCTTCAAGGCATTGCGGATGCGGTGGCCTCTGAACGGCGTGAGCCGCGCTCCTTATCCCCCATTAATGGCGACTATCAATAATGGCTGTTTCTGCCGCACAAGAGGCGGCATTTACTGGGGCCACGCTTGGGGTGCCAATGGGCAGTTTCAGCCTCACTATTTTATTGGTGATGTTTTCGGTGCTCTACCTCTGGGTTGTGTGGGTGATTGTGACGCAGTGGAAGGCATGGTCACAGGGGAAAATTGATTTCTATGATTTTCTTACCCGTGTTGTTCGCTCGATATTTTTAACCCTCGTTCTTGGTTTCCTACTGGAATAACCGCAGCGATTTCACATTGTATTTATGACTTATATGAGGAAGACGTATGAACATTGTAAACATTAAGGCCAAAGGTAAAAAATATTGGCAATTTTTTGCTCTCTGGTTGATCTCTCTGTCGGCTCAAGCGCAATTACCCACGCCAGTTAACCCAACCAGTGGTGCGCCCAACGGCAATTATTTGGCCTTTATGGAAGGCTGGACGGGGGATGCGGTGGACTATATTGCGCTGGCTATTTCTGGCGCTGGGTTTTTGTGGGTGGGTTGGATTCTGTTATCTAAATTTAATGAAGCACGTAGCTCGAATGATCCTGATTGGGGTTCCGTGGGCTTGACGGCCGTGATTGCTGGTGCCTTGTTGGCCATTGTGTCGTTTTTCTTGAATGAAGCGGTAGGCATCATTTAATCATGAGCATTGACCAACATACCAATGAGCTATTGCCGCTGCGTTTGAATGCGGAGCCGCCCATTTTTAGGGGCTGCTCACTGTCGGAGTTGATGCTGTTGGTGACAATCGGCGGTCTGTCGCTTGTGCCGTGCAGCGTCATTGTCTGTGGATTGGCAGGGTATTTGATGATGGGTGCTGGCATTGGTTTGTTGTTAGTCATTGGCTGGGTGGTGTTGGGGGCAACGATATTGCAAAAGCTTAAACGGGGCAGACCGTTGGGATTTTATCAGTTGCGCCTGCGTTTGTGGATGGAAGACCTGCATATTCGACGCTCACCGTTCATACGTCAAAGTCAGGTGTGGGACATTGGCCGGAGGTTGAAATGATGAGTGGATTGCCATCGATTAGAAATAATCAGGCACGGCAGCGATTGTTGGCTGCCAGTGATCATATCCGGAGTTTGAGAATCACCATTGTTTGTTTACTGGTGGTGGTGATTGCCCTGTGGTGGCGTAACGGTGTGCTGCAGGAAATTCGGCGGGTGTATATTCCACCTGATTTAACACAGGGGTTGGTAACGGATTTTGAAACCGTGCCTGCACCCACCATTTATACCTTCACCTATTACATTTTCCAGCAGCTAAACCGCTGGCGCAGTGATGGTGAAAAAGACTATCCCCAACAAATTTATGCGTTACAGGGTTTTTTGACACCGTCCTGCCGTGCTGCATTGGAAGCCGATATGAATGAAAAGCAACGCGTGGGTGAACTGCGCCAACGGGTGCGTACGCTTCAAGAAATATTTGGTCAGTCGTATACACGGCAACGAGTAAAAATTGAAAGTGGTAGCTCTTGGAAGGTGTGGATGGACGTCAATTTGATGGAGTCCATTGGTGGCCATCCGGTTAAAAACGTAATGTTGCGTTATCCCTTGCAGGTGGTTCGTTTTGATGTGGACAAGGAAGTGAACCCTTGGGGCTTGGCATTGGCCTGTGATGAAACCATGCGCCCTGAATTATTAACGAAGGATGACGTTGAACAATCCTTTCGTCGCCCTGGAGTGAAGTGATGAATTTTTTATTGTATTGGATGAAGAGACTATCGCTAGGTTTTTTGGGTGTCATGATTGCGGTGCCTGTGATGGCTGAATCGAATGTCGTCAAATCGGTAACAGCCGAACGTGTGTTGTGGGATAAGCGACCGATTGTTGTGCATATCCAGCGTGACCACGAGCGCATTATTCATTTTCCTGATGATGTTCGCTATTGGCTTCCCGACCAGCTTCAACGCAAAGTTACCGTGTTAGCCGCTAACGGTGTGTTGTATATCCGTGCATTGGAGCCTTTCTCCCGTACCCGTATTCGGGTGCAAGGTTTACAGAGCCAACAGATTTATTTATTGGATGTGATGGCTGATGAGTCGGCCAGTGTTGCTGATGAATTAATTGTGATAACGGCAGAAAGCGTTATCAATCAAGCAAAAGATAAAACACAAAAAATGGCAGCGCAAGATTGGCGTGTGCGATTAAGTCGTTATGCAGCGCAACAATTGTATGCACCTGAGCGATTGTTGAAAGGGGATAGTGCAATTAAGCGTATCTCTGTGGTATCACAAGCCATACCGTTGATACGCGGTGGGGTGATTGAGGCTGTGCCGATAGCCTCGTGGCAGGGAGGTGGTTTAACCGTTACTGCGGTGCGTTTGCAAAATAAACAAACGCATTCATTGGTATTACAGTTTACCCCTGCTAGTGAAGGCAATAGCGTCAGCTTGAATAAACGACTACGGGGACGTTGGTTAACGGCCACCTTGCAGCATAAGTGGTTAGGGGCGTTGGGGCAGAAGGACGATACCACAACACTTTATTTGGTTTCAGCTCAATCCTTTGTGGAAAGTACAGGCTTCGTTAACTTGAATGCTGGCCTTAAGGAGGATAACGCTGATGGCTGAAAAACGCCTTAATCCGTTGTTGATCGGCGGTGTGTTGTTGGCAGTCACTTGTCTGTCATTAGTGCTGTGTTCAGAAGAACAATCCAGTTACAAACCGATGAATCAAGTGCCGGGGTATGACCCCAATGCCAAACGCGAAGACGGTGATACCCAAACCGATACGATTAAAGCCCTACAAGCTTATGCGCGGGAAGCGGTTAAAAAAGCCGATGCCTTACACGATGATACCCAGGAAAAAATGAAGCAGGTATTGGAAAACCAGCACAAGGTCTCGTCGCTGGAGCGAGACAACCAAACCGCTAAACAAAAGCAGAATGACACTCAAGCAGAGATGGATGCGCTGGCAAAAAATTTGGCCACGTTAGAGCAGGAATTATCAACACTACGCCATGATCAAATTAGGCCGCTATCTCAATCTGTATTAAATGATGATGCGTTAAACGAAGAGGGATTGCCTTTAGGGTTTGGATTTGATGATCAGCCGCTTCCCGTTAGTAACCCCAATCAAGGTGAATGGTTTAACCCTGTTGATTGGGTGGAGCCTGATGAAGGGCAGGGCAGTCGTTTTACTGGATTGCTAAAGCATCCATCAACACCAACACAGAACCGTAGTGAAACTAAAAACCCCGATACTGTGGGTGAAAGGGTTGAGCCGGTTTATACCATTCCTAAAGATGCGACCTTAACGGATGGCTTGGCATTAACCGCACTCATTGGTCGTATTCCTGTTGAGGGAGAAACGCCTGACCCCTATCCCGTTAAAATTTATATTGGCAAAGAAAACCTGTTGGCCAATGGCCACGAAATCCCCGAAATTGAAGGCATGATTTTTAGTGGTTTGGGCTTTGGGGACTGGAATCTCTCCTGCGTCAATGTGCGCTTAATGTCGGCCACCTTTATCTTTGAAGATGGCACGATTGTGAACCAAAGTAGCCAAGGTGAGTCGTTGGGTTATATCTCTGATCCTAGCGGTGTGCCTTGTGTGTCTGGTCGTTTTGTCACGAATGCGCCTGTCTTTTTAACCCAGCGTGTTGGATTGGCGGGCTTGGGTGCTGCTGGTTCTGCTTATGCCGAGGCGCAACAGCAACGACAGACTTCATCTTTGACGGGTTCCACAACCAGTACGGTGTTGGGAGATATTAATAAATTGGTGGCTGGTGAAGCGGTGCAGTCGGCTACCGATGAAGTAAGCCGTTGGTTATTGGCGCGACAAAAACAAAGTTTTGATGCGGTGGTGGTGAATCCGGGGGCAGTTGTCTCTGTGCATCTAAACCGCAACTTAGCCATCGATAAAAAGTCATTGGCCAGGAGGTTACGTTATGCAAAAGATAATACCCATACTCGTTATGGTTTGGATTAGTGCTGCTGGTTTGACCGGTTGTGCCAGTCCCAAGGCGCGTGTATTTGGTGAGGATATGCCAACGATGAAGGCCATCCATGATAAGAAATTTAACCGTATGGATGATGAGGTGTTGGCAAAAGCTCAGCGAGTGACGGGCAAACCATTGGTTGCACCTGATAGTGAATTTCAATGGTTGCCTAATCCTACCTTGACGATGTATGTGTTTCCGCACATAACCCCCGCCGGTCAACCTGTGCCGGGTTATAGCACCTTCTTTCGGTTGTATACGGAAGATTATATTGCTGAACCTAGTGAACAGGGAGGGTGGAAATAAATATTATGTCGTTATTTAAAAACCGCAAAAAAACAGAGAACAAGAAAGCTAGCACAGTGACCGAGGCCGATGTTGATAAACTGTATCGACGCCCCGCATCATTAACCGATTGGCTACCGTGGACAGATTACGAAGAAGAATCGCAAACCTTTACGCTGGAAGATGGCTATAGCGCGGCGGCGATGTTTGAAATTACCGGTGTGTCCACCGAGGCGCGTTCTGAGCAGTTTTTACGTGAAGTACAGGCGAATATCCAAACCTGTATTAACCATACGATTCCGGCTCATGATAATCCGTTTGTGTTGCAGTGTTTTGTAGCGGATGAAGATTCGCTATCGAGGTTGTCCAAGGATTTGGGTGCATATGCTGAAGAGAATCATCGCGATACGCCAGAACATAAGCTATTAACAAAAAGCTTTATTGGACGTATGCAGCGGCATTTTAAACGTATTACTACGCCCAAAGGTTTGTTTGATGATGTGATGGTGACCGGAGGCAGTTGGCGGGGAAAAGTACGCCGAGTGCGGGTATTTCTCTATCGTCGCCGTTCAGCGGATGACCGTGACCTGATTGATCCGGTCATAGAGATTAATCAGGTAGCGTCACGATTTGTCACTCAGATTAATGCAACCGGTATCGGGATTCGCCGTTGCAGTGATGTGGATTTATATGCCTGGCTATTACGTTGGTTTAACCCTAAAGCGGAAGTCACCGCCGGTGATTTGGATGCCTTGACGACTCTAATGGCGTTGCCGGAGAAAAAAGACCGTGCGTTCAGTCATGACCTGTCGGATTTGCTCTTTCTCTCGCAACCCGTCTCAGATAATGAAAAAGGTATTTGGTGGTTTGATGACTTACCCCATCGTGTGATTACGGTGGATGCGTTACGGCGTAAACCGTTCCCCGGCCATTTTACCGGCGAGCGACACGTAGGCGATAACCTGTATGCCATGTTTGATAAATTGCCTGAAGGTTCGGTGCTGTCCATCACCATCGTGATTCAGCCGCAGGACATTGTAGAAAACCATGTGGTGCAGATACTCAATGCGGCCAAAGGTGAAACAGCGGAAGCGATGGCGGCGGAGCAGGATGCTAAAGAAGCGCTGAACTGGATGTCTCACGGTGATTATTTATTGCCTGCTGTTCTCACGCTCTTTACGCGGGGTGATTCGTTGGCCGATTTGCAAAATAAAACCAACGAAGCCAATGCTCTATTACTGGCTAATGGTTTGCACCCCATTCGTGAACGGGATGAGCTGTTGCCGTTGGACACGTATATCCACCAGTTACCGATGAACTATGAACCTGAGCGGGACAAAATTAATAAAAAGAGCCGCTTGTTGTTTTCCAGCGACCTGGCCAATTTAGTACCGTTTTATGGTCGCAGCCGTGGCACTGGGCATCCGGGTTTTGTTTTTTATAACCGTGGCGGCGAGCCGCTAACCTTTGATCCGTTGAATAAACTCGACCGTACCAAGAACGCCTTTGGTTTGGTGCTAGGCCCACCGGGTTCGGGTAAGTCTGCCTTGATGGTGTACATCCTGATGCAAGTGGTCGCCATTTATGGCGCGCGTATTTATATCATTGAGAAGGGTGGTTCCTACAAGCTATTTGGTGACTATTGCAAGTACTTTGGTTTGAGTGTTAACCAAGTAACGCTTCATCCAAAAACGGATGTGAGCTTGCCGCCGTTTGCTGATGCCTATGAAATGTTAAAACGGGAAGAGGGTAAAAGCGTCTTGTTGGATGTCGAAGAATCTTTGGAGGCTTCTGATAATAGCGATGATGACGAAGAGGAACGCGACCTGTTGGGTGAGATGGAGTTAAAAGCCCGGATTATGATTACGGGTGGCGACAGCAAGGAAGAAGCGTTGATGACCCGTGCTGATCGACTAACGATCCGCACGGCCATTATTGAAGCCGCAAAAGATAAGCAGGCAGTGAACCCCGATGAAATTGTGTTAACGCAAGACGTGGTGGCCGCGCTAAAAAAACTGTCGCAGGATGAAACCAGTACCCCTAAGCGCCGAGAACGCGCGCAAGATATGGCCGATGCGATGGCTTTGTATTGTTCCGGTACGGCGGGGCATTTTTTTAATCGCGTGGGTAAAGCATGGCCAGAAGCTGATGTCACCATTTTGGAAATGGGCATCTTAGCCAATGAAGGCTATGAGGATCAGTTAGCGCTGGGGTTTATGGGGCTGATGAACCAAATCAATGGTGTGGTAGAAAGAGAGCAGTACGACAGTCGCCCTACATTTGTTTTAGGGGATGAGGCGCATTTAATTACGACTAATCCCTTGCTCGCCGTTTTCTTGGTCAAAATAGTGAAGATGTGGCGCAAGCTGGGAGCCTGGTTATGGCTAGCGACTCAAAATCTTGAAGACTTTCCTGATGCCGCCAAAAAGCTGTTGAATATGTTTGAGTGGTGGATAGCGATGGTCTGCCCAAAAGAAGAAATTGAGCAAATCTCTCGTTTTAAAGATTTAACCGATGAGCAAAAAGGCATGTTGCGTGCTGCCAGAAAAGAGCCGGGAAAATACACCGAAGGCGTGGTGTTATCGGATAATCTCCAATGTCTGTTTCGCAATGTTCCGCCCTCGTTAGCCTTGGCTTTGGCCATGACTGAAAAACATGAAAAACAACAGCGGTCGCAGATTATGCAGGAACAGCATTGTTCGGAGCTGGAAGCTGTTTTTGCAGTGGCAGATTTGTTGGAAGGAAAAAGTGCTATAAAAGAGGCCACTTAATAGACAAATTTACTGATTGTTTAGCATTTTTTCGAGGCTTGTTAGAGAGTCTATTATTGTTTCAAATGAAGGCGCTTCTCCGTAGATCATATCGCGCATATTTCGATAGTCTTTCTCAAGTTCTGTCAACGGAGATGTTTCAGGGATGAGCTTAAAGTTATTTGTCAGGCACGCATCGTAGTTAGCAAAGCTACTTCGAAAAAAACACTTCTTGTATTTGATCACATCGTTGAGTAAATCCAAGTTATCCAGTGCGGATTGGCCAATTTCAGATTGAAATAGCAAGTGCAGGTCATGCCAGTGCCTAGACAGGCGTTCTGGATTGGCTTTCATGGTTCCGCGACTACACTCCGTATGGATGAGAGTCGCCTTTTCCCAAAAAGTACGCTCAGGTGCTAAAACCACTGTTTTTGCTGATGGAAATATCAGATCTTGTTTGTTCAGTAGGGTGGCGATATCTGGCGTTACCGTATGAACTGCATTTGGGTCGATGATATTTCTGCCGCCCAACTCGATGAGAATACTGCTTTTTAAATAATCATCCTGTTCTTCGACCACAGAGGGAAAATGTATCCAGATTTTTTCTCCATCATCGGAGTGTTCTATCGTGAGCTTTTCGCTATGGGGTAGCTTATCAACTTGCCCTTGAATATAGGGGATGACTTTTTCGGCTGCGTAAGTTTTCAAGCCTGCTTTAAGTCGGTCGCTGTACTTGCGGATCTGATTGTTAGATGGGCTGCCAGTGAAGGGATCAAACGTATCACCTATGTGCTGGCTCAGTGCGCGATAGTCCACAGTAATGTCGAGGTCTTCAGAGAAACGGTTGATCGCACAGAAGACTTTGGATAGTGATGTACCACCCTTAAACGCCATAGGCAGTGCGTCGGGCATAGAAAATAGGATGTCCAGCGCCCAGCAGACCCACACATCCTTTTCAAGGACATTGGATTTTCGACCTAGTTCTGTGGCTAAGGTTTCGAGAATTTCCTTCTGCTCTTGAGCCGCCAGGTGTAAGAACTGTTCAGCCAATGCGTTGCTCCTGTATGTAGTGATTAAGTGCCGTGGACATCCAAGCTGGTTTGTTGGCAGCTAATAATTCTTGTAGTTCTTTGGGTTCCAGCTTACTACAGACTTGCTCAACAGCGTTGTGATGAAGCCCTGCTTTGCCTAAAAACCATAGTGCCGATAGTGCCAAGCCGGATTTTTTACCCGCCAGTTGTAGCTTTCGTTGGGCGGCATGTACCAGCTTTATTTTCATCTTCCCAACCGTGAGCGTTCTGCTGGAACCACTGGTGTAGTAAACAGGTTGCGTGGGCATCTGTGTTGATAGCTTAAATCGGCGAGCGGCTTCCGCACCATGTATCTGAATGGTTTCACCATTGGCTTTGGCAATGGTTTGGATAACCTTGCTAATTTCGGGTTTGACTGAGCCGATAAATCGGTTTTTTTTGGGGCGAAGGTAAATACCATTCGTTATCCGTTCAATGGAGCCTGCCTGAACGAGTCGTGAGAGGGATTTGTCTACGGCAGCGCGAGACCCTAGCTTGAGAAAATAGCTAGTAGAAAAGGGTTCGCCGAGAGAGAAACCTTTGATCTTGTTGGTGACCAACTGCGTGGTAGACATATTAATTCCTTTGTACGTCAGAAAATATACGTGTATTTCTGACATAATGCAAGTGATATGAGGTAGGTCATATCTTCGATATAGCTGCTCGATAGTGAGGGTTAGTGCCGGCACTTAGCATATAACTAACTGATATTTAAGATTAAAAACATAAAGCTGAATGCTGATGTTCAGAGTTTTCTTCACGGGGTTCGTATAGACAAAGAGCTAACGCGCTTCGCTTGTTGACCCCTTAACCTCGATCAAGAACCTGCACCCACAGGGAGCAGAACCCTTAATTGATGCTAAGGCGTTGCGGTTTTTGGGTCCTTCTGGCTGGCCCTGAGAGGTGCAATTATACCTTTGTTAATCACCTTTCTTGTGTTTGTGAGGCTTAAGTGATGGCGTATTCCCGGGAGTTTTTTTATTATCCCGTTGACGTCTATCTGGCTTCCCAGTTGATTCAGCAGTTTTTTTTGGACCTGGTTTAATTCCCATGGTTTTTTCCTTTAGTCATGCTGCCTAATTTTAAGTTTTAAATGCTATGGCAGCGAATAGCACTTAACGTGGAGCTAAAGCCTTAGTTAGGTATGTTTCAAGTGACTGCAAAGGGAAAATAGTTGCCCCCCAACTTGGAGCGGATCCACAGCCTACCCGAAAAATAATGGGAGGCACGGTTCGTATTTTTTTAGCGTATGTTAACGACCTGTTTTTTTGAAACAACAACCGATCCCTGCTTCATGATTTCACAGACTAATTCATGCTTTCCACGGTAGGCTGTCCTTTCCCAGTGAGTCAGGTTTTCTGATGTTGAGGTGTGCCCCATATGGTTCGCAGCTTCAGCCTCTTCGCCAGTGTTAATTGCCGTCCATTTAACAGTGTATGGTTTTGGCACATTGGTATTTACCTCAAACTTAAGGTGCTTTCGTTTCGGTAAGAAACACCCGCTTTTGACATTGCGCCCCGTTAGCAGCCCTCCTTGTGATTGGGCAATCCCCATTTTTAGATCAAGGGTATAGCGGCTATCGTTTGCGGACTTATTGAGGTTGGTGGCTTCGGGTGTCCAATAGTCATGCTGGAACATATAGTTCCAGGCTTTTTGAGCCTTGCTGTCATCGCAATCGTCTTTAAATAGTGCTTCAAGTTTAGATAGCACCGACCCAAGGCGTTTTTTGAGATTTTTAACCTCGGTTAGAAATTTTTGCTTTTCTGTTAGCTCTTTTGATGAATCTGTCGGGTTGTTTACCGTGCAGTCATAATCCAGTCGTGACTTAATTGCTTCAAGGGTGTTGTAGAGGGCAATGTCGTCGCGGTCGTTATGTGGTTTATAACACTCGGATACCAGCGTAGATATCACCAAGCCTCCAGGTAAGATCCAGCCTTCGCGAGCCTTGGTAAAAGCTTTAATCCACCGCACAATACGACGCATTTGTTTTGGGGCTACCCCTGGAGTTACAAAAATACCTTCGCTAGGGCTTTGCTCTGTTACGTCATTGATGAACCAGTCAGTTATTGCCTTGGGGTCTCTCTCTGCCCATTCTGTGCCAGCATGTTCGAGCACTTCAAACCCTAACCAATTTTTATAACGTCTATAAACAGCTATATCGACATGGTAGCCATCGGCATACCAGATTGTTACAGCGTTGGCTCTGGCTTCAGGCTCTTGAGAGAAACCGGTGGCTTTTTCCTTGATTGCTGCGGCCACACGTTTTCTAGCTTCCAGCGGTGATGCGGGTAAGTCATCTTTCTCAAATATCACGGCAATGTCGATATCATAATCATTATTAGGAGCTTTATTGGCAGTATGCATAGCGATACTTCCCTGGAGCAGGCTCTTGGTGAAGTTGGGTCTATCGAGTGCCTTCAGTCCGTCGGATAGTCGGTTCAGATTGGTATCCCGCAGCTCTCGTAAGCGATCAATCTCGCCTTTTAGGCGTACATTTTTTTCATAGAACTCATTCAGCTCGCTATGCATATTGTACTGAGACATTGGCTTCTCCCGTGGTTGAATGTTGCTTAAATATGGCGCTAGTTGCTGTTGAGCTGTTAATAGTGAGTGACCAGTTGTACTTGGGCTTTTCTTTGATTGAGTAGTTGTAAACGACTATTTCAGAATCGATACGTTCGCTAATACAGCGGCCTAATGCAAAACAGAGAGATGCAGGGCCGGAATAGAAAAGGTGAATCCTGTCTCTGTTAGGGCAAGAGTTTTTAATGTGTTCAAGCGTAGCTTTGAACTCCAGACAGGTCTGATCGATCTGGTTTTGGCTGCTAATGAGTTGGCGCTGAGGGCTTTTCGCATTGAATTGCACATGACCAAGTATATTCTCTAGCCCCAGCTCGTCGATTTCACTTTGTTGGACTGGATAGCTAACCCCCACCGACAGGATAATATCTCCAGAGGCGGTATTGGGTGATAGCTTCTCTTTGTTATTGATGATTTCCAAACATGGATTGACGCTGGCAAGTTGATCCCAGCGGTTGGAATTGTTATTTAGCTCATATATTTGGATTAGGTATTTACTGTCGGCCAGTAGGTAGCCTAGATAGAAAGCTGCTGGTATGTGGGGTAGTCCGTAATAGGAGATTGGGGTATCAGGTGCTGACCCAACAAAGCTATTGATTTCAGTGGGTACCTTATCCAAGCGGCGAATCAATGAGCGGTGATCAGTAAGAACGCCATTGCTATAAGAGTCACTATGATCAACATTGATTTCCCGGTAGCGTCGTAGTCGCTGGATTAATGGTAAATCAGGCTTTATAGCCTCGAGTGGGAAACTCCCCAAAGAATTGTGTCGAATACCAATGATCTCATTGGCGGTGTGCTTCTTTATCCAGACATGGCTGAGTACGATCAGGAAGAGACCAAGTACTACAAGGGTAAGACCTATTATCGGTTGTGACTCGACAGCTGAGAGCTGTCCAAGTGAATTTTTAGCCAGAACCAGATTGACTAAGTCGATAATTATGGGAGGCTCAGTAATCCAAACTCCAACGACGATTAACAAATAACCCGCTCTCCCCGTTAGAGGGCGGGAGATCCAATGCAATATAAATTCCAATATTTTGTCGACTGCTTTCAAGGTTTTACTCTCTGCGTTATCATCATATTAGTATCATATCATAATCAAAATGATTAGGTCAACAGATTAAATTGACTATAATATCTCTGCTCTGGTAGGATGGCACCAAATTAGCCTCCAGCAGAAGATGGTTTTGGAATGGATGAGATAAGTCAGTCTCAAAAAGAGCGTATAGCCCATATAGACTTCAGGCTGTTCTTTCTTGGATCTATTGGTCGAAATGATTTGGTTAACCGTTTTGGTATCAAGCCAGCGGCTGCAACTCGGGATATCGCGCTCTATCGGAAGAGGGCCCCTGATAATATTGAGTACGACACAAAAGCGAAGCTCTATGTGGTTGCTAGCAGCTTTTCCCCCTTGTTTGAGTATCATCCAGATAGAGTTCTATCCGCTTTGTCCTTAGGGTTAGGTGATGACCGTGTTGATGGTAATAAGCCTTTCATCAATTGCGAAACGCCATCGCAGCTTAGTAAGCCGAATCTAGAGGTTTTAGCCGTTATATCTCGTGCGATCTACAGCAGGCAGGCTGTCAAAATTGAATATCGATCAATCAGTAGTGGATTTACTTCGAGAGAAGTAGTCCCATTTTCGCTTGTCGATAATGGTTTGCGCTGGCACATAAGGGCTTATGATCGTCGAAGGGATCGGTTTACAGATTTTGTCATCACTCGAATTACTAACCCTTTACTGTTGCCGGAAAGTGAAATTTTGGAAGAAGAGCAGTCATCAGCTGATATTCAGTGGAATAGAATTGTTGAATTAGAAATTGTGGCGCATCCACTACTAGACCATAAGGAAACTATAGAAATCGATTATGGTATGACTGATGGTATTCTAGGCATAAATGTTAGAGCTGCAGTTGCTGGTTATTTATTACGTAGATGGAATGTGGACTGTACGGCTAAAGGAGTACTTGAGGGCGCTGAGTATCAGCTTTGGTTGGGAAACAGGCAGGCACTTTACGGTGTGGATAACCTGATTATTGCGCCTGGATTTAATCAAGATCCATTATAAAAAAACGGACGTTACAATGTCGAGTGCCAGTCCCCAACAGCTAAGAAGTAGATTCAATGAGTTCAGGGCAATCGAGGAAGTTATTCACCCAGTTCTTGAGGAGTAAGTATTTTAGTTTGGGTTGAACTGATGCTTGTGAGTGAAGTTACTGAACGGATATCTGCCTACAATCGCGTCATGTAGTACGGTTTTAGAAAATAAAGCCAATATCAACTCGTTGAGAAAGTGATGATGGAACGACCTCGCTACCTAACTAAATCCCGCTACAAAATTGGCCTTGAATGCCCAACCAAACTTTTTTACACCGCTAAGAAAGATTATCTCAATGCTAAAATGGATGACCCGTTTATGGCAGCCCTTGCCCAGGGCGGTTATCAGGTGGGGGAGTTGGCCAAACAGTATTTTCCTGGTGGCCATGATATTGTTTCACTCGATTATGAAGAGGCCGAAGCACAAACTAACGCATTGCTCGAACAAGAGGATGTCATTATTTATGAGCCAGCGGTTCGGTTTAATAATTTATTTATCCGTATTGATGTGTTGGTGAAGCAGGGTAATCACTTTGAGTTGATTGAGGTGAAGGCCAAATCGATTGACCCTAGAGATGAATCTCCGTTTTTTGGTAAGCGTGGTGGGTTATTGAGTGGTTGGAAGCCGTATCTCTATGACGTAGCCTTTCAGCATTATGTATTAGCTGGGGCTTTTCCCAATAGTACGATCAATTGTTTTTTAATGTTGGCCGATAAGCATGTCCAGTGCGCTACCGATGGTTTGAATCAGAAGTTTAAAATCACCCGGGATAATAATCGCCTGGCGTGGCGGTAAGCCATACCCTCTCCATGCAGGATCTCGAACATAAGGTGTTGGTAAAGGTGCCTGTCGATGAGGCGGTCGAATATATATACGAGCAGTTACATGATGATGATAAATCCTTTACCGATCATATTCAGCATTTAGCTCGTGAATATGAAAATGATGACAAAATTCCACCGAGTGTAGGTTCCCAGTGTAAAAAGTGTGAATTTATCTGTAATGCAGAACAGGAAGCAGAGGGGTTTAAAAACGGCTTTAAAGAATGTTGGCGTCAGGCTTATAAATGGCAGGATAAGGATTTTGAAGAAGCGCATATGTTCGAGTTGTGGAATTTCAGGGGCGTGCAGAAGTTAATTGATACGGATAAAGTGAAGCTGGCTGATTTGACTGAGGACGATGTAAAACCGAAAGATGATGGTAAGCCGGGCTTATCCAATAGCCAGCGCCAATGGTTGCAGGTGGAAATGTGCCGTGATGGTGAGACGGAGGCGTATTTGGATGTGCAGGGCATTAAAGCTGAGATGGCGAGCTGGACTTATCCTCTGCACTTTATTGATTTTGAAACCACGACGGTGGCCTTGCCGTTTACTCAGGGTCGGCGTCCTTACGAGGGCATTGCCTTTCAGTTTTCCCACCATGTTGTGCGTCAGGATGACAGCATTGCCCATGTGGGTGAGTATTTAAATACGGAACGGGGTGTTTTCCCTAATATTGATTTTGTGCGGGCTTTGAAGGCGGAGTTGGAGCAGGATAAAGGCACGATTTTTCGATATGCGGATCATGAGAATAACTTTTTGAATTTGATTGCTAAACAAATCAAAGCTGATGCGGATTCGATTGAGGATGCGGATGAATTATTAACGTTTATTCAATCAATCACACATTCCACCGGAGGCGTTAAACCGCCCTGGACGGGTGAGCGTGATATGGTCGATTTATTGAAGCTGGTGAAGCGGTATTATTATCACCCTGATATGAAAGGCTCGAATTCTCTGAGGCAGGTGTTGCCGGCGGTGTTAAGCGGCTCAAAGTTTTTACAGAAGAAATATAGTCAGCCGATTTATGGTGAAGGTTGTAAGATTCCCAGTTTACATTTCAAGGACCATATCTGGATAAAAATGGAAGAGGGGAGGGTGGTTGACCCTTATAAGCAATTACCTTCTTTGTTTAAGGGTGTCTCGGAAAAGAATGTGGCCTTGTTATCGGAGGAGGATGAGCTGTCCAATGGCGGGGCGGCGATGACGGCGTATACAAAGATTCAGTTTGAGGATATGAGTGAATATGAAAGGGAAGAGTTGGAACAGGGATTGTTGAAGTACTGTGAGTTGGATACGTTGGCTATGGTGATGGTGTATGAGGCATGGAAAGATATGATTTAAGGTCTGATGTGTTTCGTAGCACACTAAAACGCGTATTATTATGAATCTCTGTGCAGTAGCTAAGTGTGGCTTCGCCAAAATCACATTCACTGTGCTTCTTACTCGAAAAGTTTAGCTTGTGCCTGTGCTCGTGGACTGAGTGTCCGCTTGTGTAGTTTCTGCTTGTTTTAGTATCTAGTCAAAACGATTATGCACCCAAAGCTAGGAGTCCGCAAAAGGCGAAGAGCCGCCCCTGGATCATTTGTAGCTCTAGGGACCACAACCGACTAAGAAAGAGCATATTTCTAGCTCCGACGACTCGGCCAAAAAGGTAATTTACCTAGCGATACAGCAAGCATCCAAGAAATGGACGATGCCAATAAGGAATTGGAAACCGGCCTTGAACAGGTTTATGATTGAGTTCGAAGACCGCTTAAGGGATTATATTTAACAGGGCAGTTACACAGAAATATTTACAGTCTCGCCAATTTAGTAGCGAGTTTTTCAACAGTATCAGGCGTTAGCCGTCTGTCAGGGTATATCGCGACCTGTTCCAAATATGTCAGACCGGGTTCGAATCACTATAGCTTATTCTGTTACAGCTATTCTGCACTACAGCTTATTCGATGACTAATACATTAACGTTCTTTTCTGCCTGTACCGTTAATTGTTATTTTTTAACCCCAGATTGCCCATCATCGAGACATTGAGTATTTTCAGGAGAAATATCAGTGTTTCAAGTGACTGGGCGCTATGCATTATTAATAACGTGTGCGATAACAGGATTTGCCTCTTATGCCGATGAGGTTGCCGTTCCTCACTCCATCGTCGTCATTACGTCAGATCAATTTCCCCTTTCGGGTATCACTGTTTCAGGTGATACCCCACCCTATCAACTGTTTAATCTGGATGCTGTTGATCACATTGAACAGCGCTTTGGCAAAAATTTACCCGCTGATGAAGATAAGGCTTTGGCCCTTATGAAGCAGCGTATTGCTGCTGTTGGACAAAACCAATTGAACAAGGAATTACGGGAGGCTTATCAGGCATTAATTCTCTCGATGAAATACGGCCTGGATCGTTACCCCGCTGTTGTTTTTGATCAACAAGTGATTGTTTATGGGGTGACGGATTTGTACGCGGCAACAAAACGGTACCGCCACTGGTTGAAAGAAACGCAGGAGGTGGTTGCTGATGACTAAGTGTGCGTGGAAAGGCTTTAGCACCGGATTGATAATTCTCTTGTTGTCGAGTCACAGGCTACAAGCAGTGGAATTAGAGCCAACAACATTAACGCTAAGCGACATTACCGGCGCAATGACATTGGATCAAACATGCCTAAATTATTGTATTACCGGCGTGTGTGTTTGGCTGAGATGCAGTATTTATGAGTGTGACATTGAAACCAGCATCCGGGTGAGTCATTACAACCCCGATCTTATTGTCAGTGTTTACGATGAGCCAGGTGATAATCCGTGGGAGGAAGCGCAATCAATATACGGTTCATTGGAAAGTCAGGGAGCTGATAGTTTTGTGGGGCTTTTTCACGATGCCTTTGTGGGCGGTGGACACCGAGTTGAAGGCGGCAATCCCAATACTGATCACAGTTTACGCTTCAAAGAAGCCACGGCAATTGGTCACCCGTTTAGTTCATTAACGGATTCGATAGCGGACAGCGGTTATTACTGCCCTTCAGAAGCGGAATCGATGGAGCCCTATTTATCATCGGGCTTTGATGCGCTGGTATGGCGTTTGGGACTACCCGAAATGCTGTACCTGCTTAACTTGCTGCCAGGCCGCCGTGTTGTTGGCTCCGGTATTCAGCAGCAATGGGGGCCGGTGTGGCCTCGCACAGGTTTTATCAACCAAAAGGACGATGTGAAAGCTGCCGCTGTTGTTGCGCAGCGTGTGGGCAATATCGTGACGCAAACCCAGCAACCGCACATTTATAACCCACTGGACGGCAATAATTACAATCGTACTTGGCTCCCCGGTGAATTGGTTGAGAACGACCCTGATACGGGCGTATGGCAAATGCTGGCTCCCAAAGTTGATACGCAATGTTATGCGTTTGGTGAAAATGATGTGTATTCACAGTCATGGTCTACGGGCAGGCAATCGGAAGACAACCGTTATGCCTTTGCGTTGTGGCGGCCTTATGAGTGTTGCGAAGCCAAGGGCGCGTATCTGTTTACGGTGCCGGTGGAGGTGTGTTTATGAACTGCATAAGCAGAGTATCCACTCAATGCTGCCGTGCATATCTTATCACTATTGGTCTTGGTCTTGGTCTTTGTCTTTGTGCCATCGGTACGTCAGTACGGGCCGTAGAAGCACCTAATGATGACAGTCTGTTTTATTACAAAATAGGCGGTGGCCGAGATATTGCTATTCCTCCCAGCCTCAACATTACTACCCTTGATTTTTCTCTGAATGGACAGGCTTCTGCCCTCAGTTGCAGTGGCTTCGACCCGATGGTGGCGATTGAAAGCTCCATGGAAAATATTCGTAACGGTGTGGACAATGCGGTGAATGCTATTGAACTAGCAGCGGCTGCCGCCATTGCCAACTTACCGGGCTATATCCTGCAAAAAGCCAATCCGGGTTTATACGACTTATTCCAAAATGCTCTGTTACGTGCCAATGAAGCGTTTTCGCTAGCGACCAAAAGTTGCGAGCGCATCCAGTATGAAATTAGCCAAAACGTCAATCCCTATGATGAGTGGATTACGATGAGCTGGGGTGACTCATGGAAGCAGTCAGTGGGTGTGGGTGGTGCCAATATACACGAAGCGGTAGAGGATGCCGAAGACGCGCCAGAAGACGGTATTGAATGGGTAGGGGGTATACGTCAGGGCGGCGCTAACCAACCACCTATTCATGTGCTGTCCGATGTGGCCAGTGCAGGCTTGAATATATTGTCGCAACGCTCACCTGAAACACAAAGTGATTTGCCTAGCAGTGCGCCGTTGTATCGGCATTTTACTGGCCCAAATGAGGTGGATGAATGGATCAATGAAGTGCTGGGTGAAATTGAAGTGGGTTTGTGTGAAACCTGTCGTCGGGGTACTCGCCCTGGCAAGGGTTTAATGCCCCATATTGAAAAAACCGCCGAAGATATTATCCCGTTATTAGTGAGTTTAGTCGCTGGTGCAACGCAACCCACTCGTGAGAACTTGGAGGAGGTTGAAGCCCCCGGTATTGCGATCACCTTGCAAGTTATTTTAGCTATTCGCAATCTGCCACCACAAGAACAATCGATTTTGATTAATAAATTTTCACAGGAAATCGCTGAAGCGCGAGTGATGGAAGAGGCGATGATTATCCGCCGATTATTACTGGCCGGTCGTAAAGAGGGTTATGTGGCCGCTAATAAAATTGCCCAAAATGAAATTACGCTGGCATTGGATGAATTGGACAGTGAAATCCGCAATGTTATTTTTGAAAAAGACATACGCAGTCAGTTTGTTACTTCCACCGTGATTGAGTTGTTGCTGCGAGACAATGCGACCCGTCAATCGTCAGTGAATACACCAGCAGCGGTGTCATCAGATTCCCGACCCCTTAAAAATGGCGGGGTGCAATAATGAACTTCGCTACTCTAAAAGAGCAATGCCTGTTGTGGCTTTGGACATTGATGGGGTTTGTTCTGTTACTGGCCGTTGGTTTTATGGTGGCACTATCGATGGGTGCTGAACATCAAGCTGTTCAGCAGAAATTTAGTCAATTACCTTGGGGCTGGTGGCGAGGAGTTGGTTATGGCGTATTACTGTTGTCATGGCCTCGTTTGGTTAGACTCGTCACCAATTACCGCCAGTCCACATGCCGTGGGCAATCCGTGAGTCGTCGGCCACTCATCATCTTGATCGTGCTGTATGAGCTGCTACTGGTTCAAAACCCCTTGGCTGCATTATTTCGGTGGGTGGGGTAGACGATGGCCGTTGATAGCACGCTTGAGTTATTCACTACCTTGTTTGGTTGGCTGTTTTACAACAGCATCTGGGATGTGTTGGTGGCGACTGGCATGGTCTTTTTGCCGTTCCTGGGTATCTTGCTGGATACGATTATTCGCTCTTATGCGGGGGAAGATGCGCAAGAAGCGGGTAATACCACGTTGCGTATTATTGAAGTCGAGTTTTTTGTGGCGTTCTTTGTCATCGTTATTGCCGCTGTACCGGCTACGCCGTTGAATGCGGTGGATTTGTCTTTTACGCCGCGTGCTTTGATTGGATCGCCTGCACAACCGGTAGCAACGGTCAATAATTCCCGCACTACCTATGGTGGGGGAATTTCGTTCAATGGTGCGCCTGCGACCGTCAAGGTGCCGGTGTTCTGGTTTGCAGTGATGAGCTTTAGTTCAGGGTTTAACCGTGCAGTGATGGAGTCAGTGCCACCGACTTTAAACTATCGGGGTTATGTGGATGAACTGATTGATGCCAAAATCAGTGATCCCAAGCTACGCCATGAAATCAATGATTTTTTCAGGGATTGTTTTGTTGAAGCTCGATCTAAATATTTGGCGGAACGACCTACCAGTGCGGCCATTACTAATTTGTTAAACCGCTATGGTGTGACTGATCCTGATTGGATCGGTTCTCATGTCTATCAGGAAATACCGGGGTATTACAATGTAATTCGTGCCGACTCGGTGCGCGAAGGTTATCCGTGGTCAGCACTCAGGGACGTAGAATGGGATGCCAGTAATGCCCCTATTTATGGGAAGCCATTTTGTACGCAGTGGTGGCAGGGCATTCAACAATCCATTCTCAGTGAATTGGGTGATCTGGATTTATTGTCTGCTGCCGCAGAACCGAGTTGGGATCCCGCACCACGCCGTGATGCGATTATTCAAATGGCATTAATTAATTCGCCACCGCGCTGGACAACACGGGGTTACGATTTTGCCTATGGAAACTTGGTGGATTTCAGTGTGGGTGATCCGGGCATTATGGTGTCCGTACAAAATGCGGCGCAGCAGGGATTAGCCGCTTATGGCCTCGGTAAAACCAGTGTTTCTTTTGCCGCCTATTTGCGGGTATTTCTTGAAGCGGCTCCGATGATGCAATCACTTGTGTTGATGGGGCTGTACACACTGTTGCCGTTTTTTATTTTATTGAGCCGATATAAATTTTCGTTGTTAATTCTGGGCGCAATGATTCTATTTTCTGTGAAGTTTTGGACGGTGCTTTGGTTCTTCGCGTGGTGGGTTGATCAGAATTTGATTCAAGCGTTGTATCCCGATCCTGGCAGTATCACCACGTTGTTTAGTACGGATTTAACCTTGAAACGCATCATTCTTAATTTTTTAACAGGATCGTTGTATCTGGCACTGCCGCTTATTTTATCGCTTTATCTTGGCTTGGCGGGTATTCGTGCGGCATCACTTTTAGACGGAGTGACTTCGGCGTTGACACGCGGTACTTCTGGTGTGGGAAATGCCAGGTTACGGATTAATAGAAAGGGAAAGTCAGCAAAAAGAAAAGTAGCATCCAAATGAATTGGTGGGAAACAGAAATTAACAGTCGCTATTGCTGCCTCAATAGTACCTTGCCAGGTCAAAGGCATCTTCATACCGTGATCAACGCAGCAGCGTGGTGCGCAGTGGCTTCTACTGAAGCGCTGATTGATCAGTTAGTTTACTCACCCAACAGGGGGATTTGTTGCCCCTATGGGTCAGCCGTTCCCTTTTTTTGATCTACTCATAAAACAGGAGAATTGCTATGAGTCAACCAGCTAAACAAGCAACAAAAACATCCGAGAACACCGCTGCTCCCGCAGAGGACGTTCGTTACTTTAACGAGTACGCCAGCGGTATTGGTTATCTCAATGGTGTCCGTGAATTCGGTGCCGAGGGAAAACCTACCCGTCACGCTGTGCAAGTTGCCGTAATCCAAGGGCCAGAAAACGATGTGCATTATGAGTATCACGATCTCATTATCGCGTCGGAAACTGCGCTTAAAGTGGTATTGGAACACGGCGAGGCTATTGATAACGAGGATGTAAAAGTGATCGTTCGTTTTAAAATGGCCAACCCCCGCGCTAAGCCGTTTATCTATAAACAAGGTAAGCATGCCGGTGAATTAGGGGCGACTATCGGTGGGTTTCTGACGCGGATATTATCTTTGAAGATTAATGGTGAACAGGTCTATGAAGACACGCGCACCTTTGATAATCAGGATACACCTGCTCAGGCAGTCAATGGATAGAAAACCACCGGAACAGCAGCGTTGATACCTCAACCTGTTGTTCTTTTTCTTCTCTTATGGGAACCACCGTTCCCATAAGAACTGGCTGTGTTCCCTTTATTTTTTGGGAGTACAGTTTATGAAAAGCGTTAAACCTTCAAACGAAATGTATGCTACTGATACAACGTTTGAGCAGGAAAACCAACTGATTGCAGAAGCCAAACACTTGCTTTACGCACGATTGCAAACACGCGATCAGGTGTTTACTTCACCCAGCGCAACACGGGATTATCTGCATTTGCAATTGTCGGAACGACAACAAGAAGTTTTTTGTTGTTTGTTTTTAGACAGCCAGCATCGATTGATTGAATATCAGGAGTTGTTTGTGGGTACGATAGATGGTTGCAGTGTTTATCCTCGTGAGGTGGTTAAATCCGCGTTGAAGGTAAATGCCGCCGCTGTCATTTTTGCACACAATCACCCATCCGGTGTGGCGGAGCCAAGTGTTGCTGATGAGCGTATTACTGAGCGATTAAAAGAGGCATTGGCACTGATGGATATCAGGGTGCTAGATCATTTGATTGTCGGTGATAGTAGCGTTGTTTCGTTTGCAGAACGTGGGCTTTTGTAATTGGCCAACATCCGCACTTTTAGAGCTACAGCTCTCTAGGTGTTGATTTTTTTCTATTGGGAACTACTGTTCCCACCACCCTGCCGGGGAAGTGTTTTCTTCCTCGACAGGGCGGAAGTATACCCCGGTGCTTATCCAATCTAGGAGAAACACTATGAGTCATACTTCAAGTAAACCAACCGATGAATCATTGTTTGGCGATGTTATTTATACTTACACCCGTGCTTAAGCCATTGAGGACGGTGTATTGATTGACCCAGGTTCAATGGCTAAGGAAGCCGGTTTTAAGTGGCCGGTTGTTCTAACCGCTGGAGCCTGGGGAGATTGTGTCGCATGGACGGATGATGATAGTCAGCAACAAAAGATCCATCAGGATCAACCAGGTCGGTTATGGGATGTGCTTTATATGGCATCCTTTGCTGTTCGGACAAATAAGAGTTCAGGGGATCGAATCTTGTTTGAACTGCATCGAGTGCCGAAAGATGGGCGGTCGATGGACGCTGAACTGACCACGCTGAAGCTGATTGTTGGGCCGGGTGATTCAAGTGAGGCGGTAATTACGATTTTACTGCCGCATGAGGATTAACTGAAATTGGTATAAGAAAAAATAAGCTGCTTAGGTGGCTGTTATGAACATCTATAGAGCGAGAGCTTTATAGATGTTTTTTTATTGGCGGTCATTGTAGCTGTTGTGAGGGTTATGGTTATCGTACACATCATTAAAGTGTCTGGCATAATCCATTTCACCTGCATTTTCTTTATTTTGTGGTGAGTATTCTGGTTGATCGTTTTCGTCAATAAAATCAATCAAAAACAAAAGCGCAGCCCAGCACATCTCCAGCGTGCCAATTAGCACTATTGTTATCAATTTACAGAGTGATTTTAATAGACGCATTTTCCTCTCCCAGCGATTCCAATATCACCAGTGATACTGACAGTGTACGCTATTGTGAGTAAGAATGGTGATGGGCATTCATTTTATGAGTGCCGACATTGTTTTAAAAACGAAGACGCTAAGTATCAATATGTTCCCGCAAAGCCCCCCAAACCATATGCAAGTCAAGATTGGCTTCTTCGGCTATGGTGATAAACCGATGACGGATATCTAATTCTTCGTGGGATTGCCATAACAGCCAGACTTTATGTTCCATTGCCTCATCACATTGTGGCGGGCGACCCATACTGATGCCTTTTAGGTTGAGTATTTCTCGGCGGCGGGTAAATTCCGAAGCATGCATGCCGAATAGGCGGCGCATCAGTGTTCGAGGTGCGCCCAGCAGTAAATAAGTGTTTTCCAATTCATGTACTTCTTGTTTGTCTTCTAGTTCTTTGAGCTGCCGCTCCAAGGCTGAGGGGTCTAACACCAAAGTTAGATAATTCCCAGCACGATGAATGAGCCATTTTTGCTGGGGTAGGTTGAGTTCAGCCAGTATCGCAATGAGTTTGTCGGGTAGGTGATTTTCTTTGAAGTGAGTTGATTGCAGAGAATCCAGTGAAGCGATGAGTGAATGGGCAGCGGCTCGACACATTTTATCTTCGAAATTAGCCATATGTGTAATTACCTGTGTAGTCCGTTACAAGAAACAGCCCTAAAATTCCATATTATTGATGTGAGAACAAAAAAGCGCAGAGAAACTGTCCAGAATGGGAAGACAGTTATTTAATTAGGGGTTTGTTCGATAGGCGCAATAAATTTAATTTATTCAAAATCAAGTTATTTAGGGTAGATAATTGTTTGTAATGTGTACGCTGTCACAGTGTGTTTGTGGCGTACTTCCGTTTTTTGAAGAAATGGTTCGGCAGGTGTGAAACGTTTTTACTCGCAGGCAATAGCATGTGACAGGCAGTATGAGGGTTTGGCTAAGCCAGTCGTTTAGCTTTTCACAAAAGAGGTTTATTGTGAGCAAGCCCTTAGTGCCGTTGGTCGGTGGAAAAAGAAAGCCGGTAGGTCATCCTCTATCTTTGTTCCCTGAGCATAAATGCAATGTGGAGCTTTTCTCATGTTGCGTTTGACCCAGGTTACCCAATCTATTTTTTGTTTGGTTAGCATGATATTGACGGGGCTGTTTGCACTGTCGTTGTCGGGGGTTAGTCTTAATGTGTTGTCAGAACCTGATGGTGTCAATAAAACAGTGTTTTTGGCAGTATTGTTTGTGCTGATTGGTTGTTGTATCGATATAGGGAAATACCTATTTTGGACGCAGCGTCAACACAGCATCTATTTTGTGGTACTCAGTCTCACTTTAATGACTTTTTCATGGCTGGCCAGTTGTGCTTTTTTTATGTCATCTGAGGCTAGTTTATTGCAGGAAGCGCAGACTAACACCGGTGAATATGTGGCACTACAGCATCAGATTGAAAGTCTTGCCCAAGAAGTTTCTCACCATGAACGCTTATTGGATAACCGCTTAAACAGTACACATCACAAACAATGGGAGGCCGGTGAAGGTGATGCCAATGCTATCGCGAAACTTCGTGTTTCTTTGAATGTACTGATTGAACGACTCCCATCCACAGGCAGGGACAATGCCGCAGAGCAAGTGCCAACGGCTCAGTTTTTTAAGCAGGTGGGGGAGGTGCTGAATGTCAGTGTGGATACTGCCAGAATCATTGGTTATGGCATTCTTAGTTTGTTGTTGGAAGTTAGCACGTTAGGCATGATTAGTTTGGTACAAGTGTTTAGAGTCGATGGGAAGGAGGGGGGTAGAGCGAATAGTGATGCAAAAGGGACTTTTATCCACAATAGTGACCAATTGAACCTGACAGCACAGCAAGCCGTTATTCAGTTAATCTGCGATATATTGAGTGGGGCCGTACCACCTGTGTTTCGTAAAATCAGAGTAGAAAATTATGGTGTTGATCACAGTGCGGTACAGCAAGTTTTGAAAAACCTTCACGCAATTGGCGTGCTGAAAACTGGAAAAAGAAACAGTTATGAACTTGCTGAAAAACCCACGAAAGCGCCCTCATCTTTAGGTGAGCCTGGGGGAGGTTCGTGAAATATAGATGAATACCAGATGGCTGAAGTGGTATTTATCCCTTGATGACTTCGTACACTGTCCTCTTCATTTTAACTACCTCCAGTATCCATTGTTTATCAACGAGCGCAGCGCCCGCCTGCGCTCCTGACTCGCTGGAGAAGCCTTCACTTGCAATGTGCGTGGGGCGGCAAGGGCCCCTAGCGGGGGTTTATCCATGTGAGGATGATGAGTTACCAAGCAGCCCGGAGGGTTGGAGCGTTAGGGGTTGCGAGGGCGGACAGTTCTCCGCAGGGGAATGAGCGTTTAGTGAACCCGGAAAAGCCTGTGGACGCCCTGAGTTTTCATGAGATTTAGAGAGAGTGACTAAAATGTGCCGAAAAAACGATCAAAAATAAAGCTGTGACGCTCATTGACTTGCAGGATAGGGCAAAAGTGGAGAGTTCAGACGCTTTAGGGCATTATATGGCTTATCAGTATGCCTGAAGCCAAAAGTGGTAAATACGTCTAAAATATCTATAGAAACAACAGGTTATAAAACTACAGGCATTAAAAAACCCTGACACTTTCGCACCAAGGTTCTGTAACATTCGCTTGTTGTGAGGGCATCACCACTCAACCGTAAAGGCAGGCGGGAGAGGAATCCTCACTAGCTATGCGCTAAATCTACAATAAAGATATGGAATTGTCAAATTGAGAAGTATTAACCATGCAGGGCTGGAGCCCTATATCTCGACCCCACGGTTGGATACTTATAGAACGTTCTTTTCTCCTTCAAATGATATCGAGCTATTGGGTTGTTACCTGTGGAACAAAGAGGTCGCTGCTGCGTTCTTCCCTTTACTTCAGGTATTAGAGATTACGCTGAGAAACGCGATACATAAAGAAGCTCATCAGGCACTGGGGGCATTCTGGTTCGATAATATCGCGACACGCCCATCAGGTAGCTTATCTACGAGTCAGCAGCGAGTTGTTCGTCAGTGTCATAACTCCATCAAGAATGCACGAGATCAAATTCGACGTGATTTGCGACTTTCACCGTCAGCGACTGTGCTGGAAGACCGGATTGTTGCAAAGGTGACATTTGGCTTCTGGACGAACCTCTTTAATGCAGCATTTGATGTGAATCGTAATACTCAGGCGTTGTGGCCAGCGTTACTGCGATCTGTTTTCCCTAATGCGCCAAAAAGAGCCCGAGATAGAAGCATTATTCAAGGAAAACTGATAGCTATAAAAGGCTTCAGAAACAAAGCTTTTCACCACGAACCTGTATGGAATATTGGCCAGCCAGCCTCAATTGCAGACGCAATGCTGAAACTACTTGATACGAAGGAGCTTATTCTTGAAGTGATACGCTGGATGTCGGTTGAAGGCGAAGAGCTGGTCAGGAAAGCGGGATACGTCAATACCATAGAGAGAATATGCTCCGTGGGGCATCTGGAGTATCTGAAGCACCCGGGTAGTAACGATATTCCTATTAGCCGTGCAAAACGTGAGCTAAGAGGGTTACTTAGAGCCTCCAATGGCAAAAGCACTGTTGATATCACTCGTAATGGAAACAGAGTCGGTAAACTACTCCATCACAATTAACCAGCAGAAAGGCCTTGACGATTACTGGTCTCGTTGCTTGCCAGCAGATGGATTAATATTAAAAAAATGACTGCAGTATAAATATGTCTTTAACACAGATTAATAATCTACAAGAACCCGAACTCACGAAGCGAATCGCTAATTTCGTCGATATAGACGCGAGCACTTCAGGTGTTTTTCGAGGTGTTTACACAAAAAACAATAACGAATGGTCTTTGCTGCTCGGCGTGCTCACGCTTGGTGACAATGCTAAAGACACTGAACACCAAGCGTGTTGGTATAAGTATCCCGATTACCAATTTATTTGCCAACCTGTAAATGACGTAACTCTGGAAAAATTGATGCAAGGCCTTGAAAGGGGCTCTGGCCTTCCAATACCAAATATTCCTGTTCTAGGACATCGAGAGGGGAACCTGAATTGGACCGAGAGTTTAATTCCGAGTCACGCATGCAATGACCAGTACCCTATCAGGCGTTTTTCGGCACAAGTGTGCTCTGACGTGCATTGCCGCGAAAGTAAATTAGTGGCTCATGGCATGACCTTTCATCCATCAGCGTTTGAGTATGTGAGAGAGTTTCTTGGGTTGGATAGATTTCATGGCTCCAGTGATGGTAGAAAAGGTGAACTATGTGTCGATATTTCTGACCAGAGAGGGTATCTAGCACTTTCAAATGAGGAAATTCGTTATCACTGCAAATCAACGGACACGTTATCCGTAGTAGGGGCGATCGACGGTGATCCGGTGAACTTAAGCAGTTCTCAGGATAGGTATGCATTTGAGCAGGAGAAAGTTTCGGACGTAGAGTTGTGGCTATTGACTGATAGCGATGAGATCGTCGATTACCGCTCATCATCCGAGTGGGAGTATCGCTACGGTGCTCAAACGAGCAACACCGATCTGACAAAGCTGCTGCAAATTATTACGGCTGGTGAAAGCGAACATTGCGAGTTTAAACAGTACATTGACCTAGTTTCTAAAAAGAACAATAAGGCGTGGGAATTAGATAAAACGGTGTGTGCTTTTTCCAACCACCAGGGCGGTAAGCTGTTTATTGGTGTCGCTGATGATACGCGTATTATCGGTATCAACGAGGGCTGCCAGCAACATTACCAATGTGCTCCTAACGAGGGTGCAGAGTGTTATGAGAAAATGGTGATTAAACGCCTACAGGAATCGCTAAATAAGAACCAGTGTTTCAATACCTACCTTATAGAACACAATGAGCTGTTTATATTGGTTGTTGACGTCCACAAAGCCAATGGTCTCAATTATCTGCTTGCAAAAAAAGAAGCTTATATTCGGCGTGGTGCCTCTTCGCCTCAAATGACTCCTTCAGAGATGCAAGCCTTTCCTGTTGATCGGGATGCTTTGGGACGTGATTTATTATCAGCTGAGTCTGGCGTAGAGTGGGGTTCCTACTGATGGTTGACATTAAAGTACCGTTAGAGCGAAAGTTTTCACTGGTGACCCCCAGCCAAGACAGCGAATTTGACGAAGGGTGTCTCAATGCTTACTGGGCGCAAAAGGAACCCAAAACCTGGGTTGATCTGGAGGCAGAGTACAGGGTTATTGTTCTTGCCGATGACAGAAGTGACGGCCAGTATTGAGCAAACCTTCGATAATGCGATAAAGAATGGTATAGCTGTAGAGACCGAGAAGAAATCAAATACTGGGCTGTTGCTATTGGGCGCTGCGGCGATAGCTGCATTAGTAATTGCAAATAGATAAGCGTGAATAACAAAGGTTAATAGGCAGAGGAGCTAATAACAGTATGAGTACTAACTCCGGGGATGGTGAGCGTACAGCAATGTTAGGGTATGTTCCTCAATATGAAATAGCGGCAAGTTTAATATATGAAGCTTTGCTTGATGGGAGTCTAGAGTGGTTTCGAGTTGCTGATCCTGAGGCAGGAAGCTTGGATGACATACTTATAGCGACTACAGGTAAGCTTGATGCGTATCAGGTAAAGTGGGCGGAATATACCGATGTAATAAGTTATGCCGATTTTGTAAGAGATGGCACGACTAAAAAGGGAGACGAAAAACTCAGCCTTTTTAGGCAGCTTACAGAAGGGTGGGAACACTTAAATGAGCATTACAAGGAAAGAGCCGTAAAGGTTCATTTGCTTCACAAACTAGTACCTAGCTCAAATCCTAAAGCCCAAATTCCTTTAGGTGATACTGCTCCTCAATATGCTCACTTTCAATCATTTTTAAAAGAGTGTTGGTTCGATAGAGCATGGTGTGAAACAGGCCTTGATAAAGTGACTGCAGGCTGGAAAGAGGCACTGTCGGATCTACAGCACCGGTCAAAATTTAACGACGCTCAGTTTCTGCGTTTCATCCGTAGTTGTGAGCTTGAATTCAACTATAAGCGGCCAGCCGATATTCCTGTAACCAATCAGGGTCAAGCAAGAAAACAAGGGGACATTGAAAAAATATATAACCTCCTAACGAAAATGGCGGGAGGTGAACGTCGAATTATTGAGTTATCCAAAGGTGGCATGTTGGATAGGTTGTCATGGAGTCATAGGTTTAAGCATAAATTTGTTCACGAATTTCCTATAGATCGAACCTATCAAGAAATTGAAGAAACTGTGAGTTCTATATCTGATGTTTTATCACAAACAAAGCAAGGTTATGTCGCGTTGCTTGGAGGTCCTGGCTCGGGAAAGTCAACAACGCTTACTCATACTTTAAAGTATAAAGCAGGATATAAATTAGTTAGATATTACGCATATGTTCCCGATAGCACGTACCAAGGGCGTGGTGAAGCGACTACGTTTCTTCATGACATCACCTTATCGCTAAGAAACCACGGCTATCGTGGTGAAAGTTCCGGGCAGCCTGGCTCAAGAGAAGAATACCTATCGTTGTTAGGAGAGCAGCTTCAGCAAGCCCACGATAAATGGAAAAATGATGGCGTAATTACCATCATTATGGTCGATGGGTTAGATCATATCCAGCGAGAGCAAAATCCTCTACAGAGCTTGTTGTCAGATTTGCCCTCTCCTAACACCGTGCCTGATGGGGTGATATTTATTCTAGGTAGTCAAACGTTGGAGTTGAACGATCTCTCAGACACCATAAAGGAGCATATCAGCCATGAAGGTCGAGCCATTGTTATATCTCCTCTGACTCGGACAAACGTCTATGCAGCCATAAACGAATGGCCAGGTTGTTCCGAACTAACAGATGACAGTAAGAAAAAAGTTTTCGAAAAATCATTGGGGCACCCACTATCTTTGGTCTATTTGCTGCAATTTATTACTGGTAGTTCAGGTAGGGATTTTGATGAAGCTATTGATGAGTTTCCTCTTTACCAAGGACATATTGAGCAAAGCTACTCAGTTTATTGGCGGCAAATAGAGAGCAATCAGAACCTTGTTGACTTGCTTGCGTTATTGTCAAGATTGAGAGTGTCAATAAATACTCAAGTGCTAGAGGAATGGTCTGACCATTCAACCATTCGCGCGTTTATATCGAGTGCATCCCATTATTTTAGGAAGGACAGTGATGTAAGTTGGCGATTTTTTCATAATAGTTTTAGGCAGTTTATTTTGGATAAAACTAGCCGAAATCTATTTGGTAATTTTGATGATTCAAAAAATATAGAGTATCACAAGGTATTAGCTGAACATTGTCTCCAGTCGTCTGATGATAGTGATCCAATGAGATGGGAATCAGTTCATCATCTTTTTAATGCTCAGCAAATGGTAGCTGTTCTTGAGGCTGGGACTCAGAGTTATTTTAGAAAGCAGTTCTTTAGTCTTCGGAATATTTCGAGTGTAACAGATGATATTGATGCTGTTCTATTGTCGGCGAAAGAGCTGAATGATCCGCTTGCTGTGGTGAGATGTATCTTAATTGAGTGCGAGATCAGAGAGCGAAGAGATGCCCTTAATGAAGTAGATGTACTTAATCTCCTATTTTCATCTGAAGGAATAAGTTCAGCGATTAATTATATTTTTGATGGAGATCTACTAAGGGTAAATGATTCTGAAGCACTTAAATTTTCTAAGGTTCTTGCTGAGAACAGCTTCTTTAGTGAGGCTAAAAGGGTCTTTGAGTCCGCCGAGCCTCTGAGCTATTTATCGGGTGGGGATGCAGTTGATCCGCATCATGATGGAGCTAAAGATTTGAAACGATGGGCTGATGTGGCTCATTATTTCTTACCGCTAGGCGAGATTGTATCGACTATACATCAAACGAGGTATGAAAATAATGATGTTGGGGCGTGGAGCGACAATGATGAAGATCTGCATGCCCGCTTAATGAGACGGATGGTCAATGGTGTTTATGAAACAAAAGACGAAGGTAATATAGGTGAGTTTTTCACTTTCTTGTCAGAAAACAAGGAGCACTTTGATAGTCTTATTAATTTATGTTTCTCCATATGCATTAACCAATATCCGTCGGCTTTGATAGACCCCGCATTCAAGATAGTTATTGATTGGTCTGAAAATGAATATGATGACTTGGATTTTTCAGAAAAGTTGTTGGTTGCTGAACTGGATTACAGAGCCAATGGATGTATAGATAAAGCTAAAGAGTGGTTTGAAAATATAGAAAAGCCAAAACTTTATAAACATGGCGTTTATGGCCAATGGAAGAACTTAAGTCCATTCGCAGATAGAATTCGTCTTAATAGACTGCGAGCGGCGCTGGGCCAAGATGTTGATCCCGTTAAGATGGTTCCAAAAGAAAGTGATGAAAAGTATACAGGAAACGTCTTATTTGAACGTGCTTTAGTCAGATTTTCAAGTATTTGGGGGCGAGGTTGGGCTGGAGAGAAGCTGCTACCAAGTTTTATTGTTCAAGAGATAAAACCATCATTTGAATTGTTACGAAAGCCTTATAACCAAACAAGAGATTGGATTGGGTGGTATGAGTTTGAATCAGCGGCTGTAGATTACTTTAACTTCGCGATAAGGGCTACATCTCAGCATGGGCATGATTGTATTTTGGCTTTAGCCGATGCTTTTAGAAAAGATTGGGATAGGCGATATTGGCCTCCTAGCTGGCGAAGAGAAATTGCTTTCACTTTGTATAAGGAAGGATATGGCAGGGATGGTTTAGTTGACGTTCTTGATCAAATAGAAAAAGAGATACCCGATTTCGACGAAATTCACTCCAAGATATCCGAGTACTATGAACTTTCCATAATGTGGTCAAAGATTGGTGAGCCTGATCGAGCGGCTAGCCTGTTACCAAAAATTTTCATGGGCTCTTTTGGAATATATCATAGGAAAGATAGGCAGTTTTCTCATTGGGTATCGTGGTTAGGTAAGTTGATCAATCAATATCCTGATTTGGCTTACGATGAAATATGTCGATTTTCTTTGGCGTTAGTAGATTTGGAGCAATCGGGAAATGGTCGTGGTACGCAAGAAGCAGGACTTGATCTCATTACTATTGCCACTCGTTGGAATCCACAATATGGCTTAAAGCTCCTGAGGTGGTTGTTCGACCATAAAGGACTTGATTATGCTCCGGGCCTAACAGGGTTGCTGTCTGGAATGCTTGATAGCCCTAACCCTCCATTTAAAGAAATATCAGTAATGATGAGAAAACTACTGATTCCTTTCGAAGAGTACAATCCTTCTGATCTGCCTAAAAAATTGGTGTCTCGCTGCTGCCTTTTTTCTGATGATGGTGTGACAGATGAGGTAGAAGAACTAATTACATCTATCAATACACATCTATTACCTTCAAATCGGTACTCGTGGTTAGAAGGGGTAGCGCTTGGCGTCAGGGAAGCGGGGTTGGACAATAGTCTTTATGCATCAATGGCGATTTCTACACCCCAAGAAAAGCATGTTACTCATGAGCCCTCTCTGACATTAAATTCCGGGGATAAACTTACAGATGAAGAGGCTCAGCTAAAAGTAAATTCTTCTGAAAGTCTTTTTCAGCTTCTTCTATCTGTGGAATCCGTCGATTATTTTCGCTGGCTGAATTTTATTCAGCCATTTTTAAAAGATATGAGTGTCCCTCAATTAGAGGAACTTCATAAGCTATTAAAACCATTTAAACCTGATAATAATGTTGTTTCTTGCATTGCTGGCGCGCTGTCTTCACATGGTGAGGTGGATAAAGCGAACAGCTTGCTTGATGGTTTATTTGATAACTCGGATGCTAAAGGCTGGGATTTGAATTGGGATGGAGGTTCAAAGCAGTCGATATTTAAAACTCTTGTTGAAATTGATGCTAAACAGTGGCGGCCTAAAGCGCTAGCTTGTTTAGTTGATGATTATATTGGTGAATATAGGTATCCAAGTAGTTTAATTTGGAACTTAAAAGAAATTGTCGATATTCTCTTTGAGGATAAAGATGTCCTGCCCATTTGGAAGGAAATCAAAGAACACGTATACCAGCTAGACGCTTTTGAACAAGATGCCGAGAAACCACCGACACTGTTAGATGACATTGGCGAGAAGGAGGACGCCAGCTTACTCATTGAGTTTGCATTCGATATGCTTGATGTTGCCATTCCTGAGTTAGGGGATATGGCTCATCAGGCAATCGTTGATTTGGCTAAAATTGAAGTAAACTGGCCAGAAATTCGTAGGCAAATAGCTAATAGAATAGACAATATTGGATTGACGCAGATAAAAATAGTGTCTTTGTTAAGTAGCTTGGCAAAGGATTTCAAAGAATTTGTTCTTCAGTTTGAGGGTGATATATCTTCACTCTGTGCGTCGGAAGACTTTAGTGTAAGGATGACAGCTTTAGACTTGGCTAGTAGGTTAGAAATAGAAGGTAAATTGCCTCCAAAAGAGAGATCAAAACTGCCCTTGGTATACGAGCTGGAGTTACCAGAAATAAATAATAGAAAGGAAGCTATTCCGTTTTCCGCCATTCGGCCTGGGGAAACATTTCCTGATGTTGATGATCCGATTGAGCTGCTTAGGCCTTTATTAACTGAAGCGAGGCTTGTGGCTGATATGTCAAACGTGCCATTTGAGAATTTGGCCTACAGAGCTTCCGGTTTTATGAAAACTCTTGTCCCAGAGAGTGAGTGGAATAAACAGGCAGAAGAAGCTTATAGAAAATGGATGAAAGGGGTTGGTCTTGAGCTGACTTATCATAGGTTACGGCCTAAAGTGGCAAAGCTTGCACTCTCTCACGTGGTGTGCGAGTTGTTTGATGCAGGGCGAATACCTCCTCAAGGAGTTGATCTTCTGCGAGATATTTTCAAACGTAGTGATGAGTTGTTATTGGCGCTTGAGCCCGGTATTCGACCTGAGTGTATTGTTGTACCGAGGGTAAAAGATCGAGAGATATCCCATAAGCACGATGAATGGTTGGGAGATATTGAACAAGGTATTACACAATTTGTTGATAGCATCGACACAGGGAAACAAATTATTGGTGAACTAACAACCTGGAGTTGGTTAGATTGGGATTTGCCAACTGAAATTCGTATGTCTACAGTCTGTCATCCAGAATGGAATGACGATGTAGGCGTTACGTCACCTTCTGCTTTATTTCCAAGTATGATGCATTGGTCTGCAATTGATTACCCTGAAATCACTGCTACTAGAGAACCATCACTGGTCATTTATGGTACAGGTTCATACATTGATCACGGAGGCATTGAGTGGTTAGCATTAAATCCATCTATAGGTTTTTCTTTAGGATGGTCTATTTCAGGGGAAGGGCTTTTTCGCTGGGTTGATGATAAGGGCAACTTAATGGTTGAAAGCATCTACTGGAAAGATGGCCCTGTTTCCCGACAGCCTCCAAAAATGGATGATATTTGCTCTAATGGGTGGTTAGTCATTGCTTCAGACGAAGCAATAGTTAAGATCCGAGAAAATATTGGTCATGCAATTAAGGTTAATGCTGTGGTACGGAGTTATGGCCGTGGTACATATGAGCCCGTAAACAAATCTAGTCAACGAAGAGCTAGTTGGTAAAAAGGGAAAGTAGGCCTCTTTATGAGAGCAAAAACTTAAGATAATAGAGGCCTAACTCGAACCGGGAAACCCTCTTGACAAGGAGGGCCGAATTACTCATGCCTACCAGTTTGATCACCCTTGCAACTCTACATATGAATGAGCCTCTTTGGGGCGAAGAAATGGTATGATCCGTATAGACCGCTTAGATCAGATCAAATGTAAAGCTCTTAGCTTTTATTCGTTTTGATGGTTTTTTGTACGAAATGGAAATAAATGTAACTTTTTTTATTTTTTTTCTAGTCATGGTATTTCTCATGGTATTGTTTTAATGGTGGATTTTAACTGCATGAAAAATAAGAAGAAAAATGGCTCATTCACAATCGAGTGGGAATAGGGTTTAAGTGTTTATTAAAAAGGGTGCGTTGATGCACCCTTTTTTGTGTCTGTTAAAAAATCAGAGTTAGGTGTTACGTGGAGCATGTGGTTAAGTAAATGATATGAAAGAATCTGAATTTACAGAAGATGACCATGCTTGGATGCAGAAAGCGTTAGCGTTAGCCGAGCAAGCCGAAGCGGCGGGAGAAGTTCCTGTAGGGGCTGTTATTGTGCGTGACGGAAAGCTGATTGGAGAGGGCTTTAATCAGCCTATTACTACTTGTGACCCGACATCACATGCAGAGCTTGTTGCCTTAAGGCATGCCTGCCAGCAGGAGCAAAACTATCGCCTGCCTGGCGCTACGCTTTATGTCACATTGGAACCGTGCACTATGTGTGCTGGTGCGTTAGTGCATGCAAGAATACGGGAAGTGGTCTTTGCTGCTAAAGAACCCAAAGCGGGTGCATTGGTGAGTACGCAAGAATTCTTTGCTTCGCCTCAGCTCAATCATCAGGTGTTATGTCGTCACGGGCTTAAAGCTGATGTTGCAAGTGGTAGGTTGTCGCAATTTTTTAAACGGAGAAGGGAGGAGCGTAAACGCAAAAAAGCATGCTGAATTATGGGAAGGTGTGGCTTAGAGGTATTGGCAAAGTTTGTCTCTTAGCACATCCAATTCTAGCGGTTTACTTAAATGCCCATTCATTCCGACTTTTTCACAGAGTTCTCGATGTTCCTGCATGGCGTGAGCTGTTAATGCCAGGATAGGGGTAGGGTTAAGAGATTTACTCTTTTCGATTTCTCGGATGGCTATAGTGGCATCACAACCATTAATATTTGGCATTTCAACATCCATTAGTACCATGTCGAAATGCATCTCTGCATTGTTAAATCGTTCGACGGCTATTGCTCCGTCGTTTGCAATGACACATTTAGCGCCTAATTTCTTAAGCATGTTTGTGATGACTATTTGGTTGACCGTATTGTCTTCTGCAACCAAAATGTTTTTCCCGCTGATAATGTTGGAATGTTGGGGGTTCCCTTTTGGTTGTGATGAGGGGTGCTGGTGTTGTTTGATAAATTGTGCATCGGCAATATCGCAATATATAGTAAACCAGAATGTAGAGCCCTCGTCAGGAACGCTGGTTACGCCAATCTCCCCGCCCATTAATTCAGCGAGGGACTTTGATATGCTTAATCCTAAACCGGTTCCACCAAACTCGCGAGTGGTGGTGCTGTCAGCTTGGCTGAAGGCGCTAAATAAACGTGCTACTTGTTCGTTATTCATGCCTATACCGGTGTCTTCAATTTCGAACTTGAGTAAGGTTAGTGTGCTGTTGGTTTTGTGTGGGATAGATTTGACGTGTAGGGTCACGCTACCACTGTTGGTGAATTTAAAAGAGTTACCTAGTAAATTTAATAAAATTTGGCCTAGGCGTGTGGGATCACTTTTAATCAGGATTGGTGTGCCAGGTTTTATGGATACCGATAACTCAAGTTTCTTTTTATCTGCGGCAGGGCTAAATACAGAGGTGACATCGAGGCAAAGTTTATCAAGATCCAAGTCAACGGATTCAAGGCCAAGTTTTCCAGCTTCTATTTTTGAATAATCGAGAATGTCGTTGATGATATTAAGCAGAGCTTTTCCAGAATTGGAAATGACATCTAGGTATTGTCGTTGTTGCTGCTCTAGTGCTGTGGTTTGTAATAGTTCGGCCATGCCGATAACACCGTTCATGGGGGTGCGGATTTCATGGCTCATGGTGGCAAGGAATTGGCTTTTTGCTTTGTTTTCGGCTTCTGCTTTACTAACTTTTTGTCGAGATTCCTTTTCGATTATTTTTGAATTTATCCAGCTTTGATGTCGGTTACGATCAAGAATAAAGATGAAGGTAGTGGCGATAAGTACGGTGGCCATAAGATCGTTGAGGCTGTATCGCACTCGTACTGAAGTAATGTCAATGCCGGCATAAAGAGAGCTAATGCAAAACAGCAACAAGCTGATAACAAGGACGGATAACGTGATCCTTTTTTCAATTGGAGGCATGCAAAGCAAGCAAAGAAGTAAAACATAGCCCGATACGTAAGTTGGGTCACAGCCACTTAACCCTGTCACCAATCCAGCTGCAATAATGATATAGCCACCCAATATGGTAATTAGATATTGGTGTCGGTGTGCAAAATACTTGTGGCGACTAAGTGAGAAGGTTAGTGCGCCTACAGCAACAAGTAACCACCGCAATCCAATAATTAAAGGCTGGTCTGGATGCAACTCTTTATCGACGGGTATGTAAGGGAGCCAGCAAAACGAGGCAATATAGACAAGAAATACTATGCGGCGCGACTGATAATGGAGTTCATCAGCAAATGAATCCGCCAAGAATTCTCGGTCATCTTTAAATTTCAATAACCGTTTCGTGCGATCCAATAACTTCATATATATATGCGTTTAGGTGGAGTCTGTGGTTTAGTTGTGGGTATTAGGAGGCGTGATAGTTTTAGTATAGACGGTTCATCGCTGTTGTTGTGGTTGAATCTGTGAAGAAAATTTACTGATGTTTTATGAGGGGCTATCTTACCCGGCTCAGCTAGGAATGTTTGTTCTTTGCATCACAATTTGAAGGGTAAATGGAGACAAAAATCTACCTTTATAAGGTTGTCAGTGTGGAAGTGTTAGTAGCTTATGGGGTCGCTGGCGTTAACATTGGGGGAGGCCGTTGTATCTGGTTTATGTTCATAACTATATCCTTCTCAATGTATTTCACGTCGCTATCAATGCGTATTATATCGATCAGTTTTTTTATATGCGCGGTTTTGTGTGTGTTGGCTTTAATAATCCAGCGTTGTTGGTTGGTTGGAGGGACGGCCTCTAATATCAGCCCAGTAAGCTGACTCCAGCGGTGTAGTTTTGTCTTTCGGTGAGCCTCTACTCGATGCGTATCGTTTTGATGTTTTTGAATGCTAGCATCAGTAAGTTGTACTATAAATCGAGTGTTTCGGTGAATTTTATTTTCTGCTACACAGGCTTGCGTTGAGAAAACAAAACTAATGATAATGGCTATGTGTCTTAATGAGATTGGCATTGAAGCTCCTTAACAATGATTGTATGTGAGCTAATTGAGGGGGGGCGCTAGGGGTGTGGCTTATTGCGCTATTGGCGTTAGCATTGCCAGAGACGTTTGTGGTACAGGCACGTAATGATCTGTGGACTTTTCTGTCGCCCACACAAGAGCGTCATAATAGCGACGAATATTTTTAACATACAATATTGACTGACCCGCACCGCGGGCATAACCATGTCTAGCATGCTGGTAATATTCTCGTTTCTTAAGCAGCAGTAAGTGAGTTTTGACCTCAAACCAATTGTTTGGGTTTTTACCCTGCTGCGCCGTAAGTTTTCTGGCATCTTGGACATGACCATAGCCAGTATTATATGCTGCCAAAGCAAACCAGGTTCTATGAGGTTCGCTGATATCTTCTGATAAGCGGTTATAGAGTTTTTTAAAGTAATGGGCTCCACCATGAATCGATTGCTTTGGGTCCCGTCTATTGCGTATTCCCATCTCTTTTGCTGTTCGTAGGGTTAGCATCATTAACCCTCGCACCCCTGTGGGTGAGATGGCATTTGGGTTCCAGAGCGATTCTTGATATCCCACTGCAGCTAATAACCGCCAGTCAACATCTAGCTCATTGGCAACACTTTTGAAGTCTTCTTCATAGCGAGATAGACGGCTATCGATATGTGCAATGAAGGTTCTAGCGCCAACATAGTCAAAGTCACGGTGGCCGTAAAAACGTACTTTTTGCTCTTCAAGAGAGCCGTCTTCATTGATTTTATTAAAGAAATTTTCTGCAGCTGTATAAAGCGTTGTGTCAGCGGTTGGAGGAAAGGCCCACGCAAGCGGCTCCCAATCCTTGATGTTAAACGCGGACTTTAGTTCTGGGAATATGTCTCGATGTAGATCAAACACATTGGAATCAACAACGGTATAAGCAGCTTGTCCATCGCTAACCAGGTTTAACATGCTTAACATGGTGCTGTTGGACTTTTCTGTCCAGGTGATTTTGTTATGGTTGTCATTGAGGCGTTGTAGGTGTTCTGAGTGGCTGCTGTTTGCAATAACCACTAAAGGGCCCTGATTAAGCTCCTGAACATTACTCGGTTTACGTGTACCTTTCTGGTAAATGACTTTCTGGGATATTTGCTGGTAGGGGGAGGTAAAGCGAAACTCTTGGGCTCGTTCTTTGGTTATGGTGAGGCCTGCCGCGGCAAAATGAACATCCCCGTTTTTTAACGCATCTAATAGCTCGCCAAGGTCCTTGTACGTAACGACTTTTAGCCGGACACCTAGGTATTCAGCAAACTGTTTAGAAAGCTCATATTCAAACCCGGTATATTGATCTAGTTCTTGGTAATAGGTGGTAGGACCCATGCGTGTTGCAACCACTAGCTCGCCTTGACGCTGAATAGACTCCAGCAGGCTTTTTTGAGGCTGACATGCTGATAATACTAGCATTAGAGCTAGCACGGTAAGCGCCTGAAATGTTGGATTGGTGGTGTTTTTACTGCGCATTGTCACTTCGATAGAGCCAAAGTATCCGAAGGCTCATTTCTCCTTATGTTTTCTTGAAAGACTAAAACAATATAACGGTATCTATATACAGAACTAAATGCTGTAAAAAATTACCGTTTACACCTGTTGATACTTAAAGGTGATTAAAAACTGATCGCATTATAACCATTTTTTTGATTTTTGTCGATAGATTACCTTTGCCGAAGTACATCAGCTTTACGGTCTTTTGGTTAACAAACGTAACGAACACGTAAAGCTGTGAAACAAACACAAAAAAACTAGCCCTCAATTGGCACATATTACGAGTCTTGCCTAAGCTCAAATGAAGAATGGTATTTGCCCCTTGTTGGGGTACTCATAATGAAAAAGTAATTATTGGATAATTTTCTGCGTAACTAACGTATGCAGATCGGAGAATGGTGAAATGAGCAACCCTGCAAACGGAAAAATAATTGGAATTGTATCTGCTGGTGCAGCAATTCAGCTTGCGTACCTCGCTTATGCGGTTTCAGGTGCAGAAAACTTTAGTAGTTTGGTGGGGGTTGGTGTTGTTGCTGCTGCAGCTGGAGTGGGTTTAGTAACAGCGTTGGTGAGTAAACAAGGTAGCGCTAGTGCTGCTACCATGACGTTTTTTGAAAAAATGGCATCAGGTGGATCGCTAAATGATCGAATTTCTGGTGCAAAAGCGGATTCATTGGAGCAGTTAGTCAATAATGCGATGACGGCGCTGCAAGATGGTATGGGTAAAACCTCGGGGGATCTGGACCGAGTGAAGGTGATGTCGAAGGAAGTAGGTAACATCGTTCGAGGTAATGGCGGTGGTGCTGATTTAGAGCGAGATTCTAGAGATGTTCTTGATGCCATTTCACATATGACAACTGCAGTACATGAAGCGTCTCAAAATGCAGCGACGGCAGCTCAGGCAGCAAGAGATGCAAATAATGAGGCGGATAGTGGTCAAAAGGTGGTGAATAGTGTAACTACTTCTATTCATTCGTTAGCGGATGAAGTGGAAAGAGCTGCTTCGGCAATTCAGAAATTAGAAGAAGATAGTGAGTCGATTGGTGCAATACTTGAGGTTATTCGCGGAATTGCGGATCAAACCAACTTGCTGGCACTTAACGCCGCTATTGAAGCTGCTCGTGCTGGAGAGCAGGGTCGAGGTTTTGCCGTGGTTGCTGATGAGGTAAGAACATTGGCGCAGCGTACACAGGAAGCAACTGAAGAAATTAATGACATGATCGCTCGTTTGCAAGAGGGTTCTAGTAACGCTGTGAAAGTTATGGCCGAGGGTCGTAAACAGGCAGAACTAAGTGTTGAGCAAGCTTCAAAGGCAGGGGAGTCCTTGTCGGCGATTACCAGTGCGATTAGTTCTATTAGTGATATGAATGAGCAGATAGCGTCAGCAGTAGAGCAGCAAACAACGGCGGCGGACAATATCAGTGCTAGCTTGAATCGAATGAGTGAGTCAACAATCGACTCAACCCGCCACAATGAGGATCTGCAGCGCTTAAATCAGGAAATGGAAAGCGCTATTTCCGAGCTTGATACCGGTATTCAGCGCCATATAGGTTAACGTGGATGACAATATTACAGGTGTAATGATAGGTTAACATTATCACAAGTAGAAAGGGCGCCAGTTGGCGCCCTTTCTACTTCCTAGACTCGTCTCATTCCCTTATAATACGCCCTCATTTATACCCTTCTGAATTTCATCGACAGCCAATCCGAGATCAACATGCTAGAACTGCGTGGCGCACCTGCTTTATCCTCATTTCGTTGTAATAAATTACTTGCCGAGCTTCAACAGGCATTACCTCAAATCACAAGCTTATATAGTGAGTTTATGCACTTTGCTGATGTACAAGGTGATTTGTCCGGTGCCGATAATGCTGTGCTTAGTCGGCTGTTGAAATATGGCCCTAGTGTTGATGTGTGTGTGCCTAAAGGAACCTTGGTGTTAGTTACACCTAGGCCGGGTACGATTTCACCTTGGTCAAGCAAGGCGACCGATATTGCACATAATTGTGGGCTGACGGCGATTAAGCGACTTGAGCGGGGTATTGCTTATTACGTTGAAATCAATGGAGAGCTATCGGCAGGCGAGACTGCCCAATTGGCTTCATTGTTACATGATCGAATGGTTGAGGTGGTTTTTAGTTCTGTATCAGATGCAGAGGCGCTGTTTGTTCAGCATGAGCCCAAGCCACTTTCTAGCGTGGATATTTTAGAGGGTGGGCGAGACGCACTGGTAAAAGCCAACTCAGAGCTTGGCTTGGCCTTAGCAGCAGATGAGATCGATTATCTGGTTGAGAGCTTTGTTGGCTTAAAGCGGAACCCTTCTGATGTTGAGCTAATGATGTTTGCTCAAGCAAACTCGGAGCATTGCCGACATAAGATTTTTAATGCGGATTGGACTATTGACGGCGAAGTGCAAGATAAGTCGCTGTTTAAAATGATCAAAAACACATACGAGTGTCATTCTAACGGCGTGTTGTCCGCATATAGTGATAATGCCGCGGTAATGGCAGGGGCTACTGCAGGGCGTTTTTTTCCGAATGCAGAATCGAAAGAATACCAGTACAACCAAGAACCAATACATATATTGATGAAGGTTGAAACTCATAATCACCCAACGGCTATTGCGCCATATGCTGGTGCGGCAACAGGTTCTGGTGGTGAGATTCGCGACGAGGGTGCTACGGGGCGTGGTTCAAAACCTAAGGTCGGGTTAACCGGGTTTACGGTTTCTAACTTAAATATACCCGGCTATAACCAGCCATGGGAAGTTGCTTATGGGAAGCCTGGGCGTATTGTTTCTGCGTTAGATATTATGATCGAGGGGCCTCTTGGTGGTGCTGCATTTAATAATGAATTTGGTCGACCTAATATCAATGGGTATTTTCGAACGTATGAGCAACTTGCGCCAGGTCTGAACGGTGACGAGGTTCGTGGTTACCACAAACCCATCATGCTTGCGGGTGGTTACGGAAATATTCGTGATGAGCATGTGCAAAAAGGGGATATTCCCGTAGGGGCCAAGCTGATTGTGCTGGGTGGCCCTGCCATGTTGATTGGTCTAGGCGGTGGTGCTGCCTCATCAATGGCAACGGGTTCTAGTCATGAGGATTTAGATTTTGCTTCCGTACAGCGTGAGAATCCAGAGATGGAACGTCGCTGCCAGGAAGTTATTGATGCTTGTTGGCAGCTTGGGGAAACAAACCCTATAGCCTTTATTCATGATGTTGGTGCTGGCGGGTTGAGTAATGCGATGCCTGAACTCGTCGGTGATGGCGGTCGTGGTGGTGCGTTTAATCTACGAGCCATTCCAAATGATGAACCTGGTATGTCTCCGGTAGAAATCTGGTGTAACGAATCCCAAGAACGGTACGTTATGGCGGTTGCTCCAGAAAATCTCGAGACGTTTGAGGCCATCTGCCAGCGAGAGCGTTGTCCTTTTGCTGTCATCGGTGATGCCACTGAAGAGTTGCATTTGGGTTTAGCGGATGAGCATTTTGATAATAACCCGGTTGATTTGCCGATGTCAGTATTGTTTGGCAAACCTCCTAAAATGCACAGAAAGGTCACGCGGGCGAAGGCGAACTTAATTGCATTTGATGATACGGGTATTGAGCTAGTTGATGCTATTTATCGTGTATTACGTTTGCCCGCGGTCGGCAGTAAAAGTTTCTTAATCACCATTGGTGATCGGTCTATTACTGGTTTGGTGACGCAGGATCAAATGGTTGGGCCATGGCAGGTGCCAGTAGCCAATGCTGCGGTAACGACATCCACTCTTGATACCTTTGCTGGTGAAGCCATGTCTATGGGTGAAAGAACCCCTGCGGCATTGATCAATGCCCCTGCATCGGGCCGAATGGCTATTGGTGAATCTATTACCAATATTGCCAGCGCGAACATCGCAGCGTTATCAGATTTATGTTTGTCCGCGAACTGGATGGCAGCGGCAGGATACAATACAGAGGACGAGGCGTTATACGACACAGTGAAAGCCGTGGGAATGGAGATGTGCCCAGAATTGGGTATTACGATACCCGTGGGCAAAGATTCTATGTCGATGCGTACAGTGTGGGATGAGGGGGATGAGAAAAAATCGGTTACATCACCGCTATCACTCATAATCACCGCTTTTGCCCCTGTGCTCGATGTGCGTAAAACGGTTACACCACAGTTAAAAACCGACAAAGGTGATACGCAGTTGTTGTTGGTTGATTTGGGTAACGGTAAAAACCGTTTAGGTGCTACGGCGTTGGCTCAGGTGTTTAATCAGCTTGGGAATGAATGTGCCGATGTTGAACAGCCTGCGCAATTAAAAACATTTTTTGATGCGATACAAACACTACAAAATGACAATACATTGCTGGCTTATCATGACCGCTCTGATGGCGGTTTGTGGGCAACGGTATGTGAAATGGCATTTGCTGGGCATATCGGTGTAACCATAGACTTAACGGCGTTAACGGCAAATTCGAATATCTTGTCAGTATTGTTTAACGAAGAGTTGGGAGCTGTACTTCAAGTCCCTGCCTCTGATGCCGATAATATTGTTGCAAGCATGAGTGCCAGCGGATTGGCTGTTAGTGTGATTGGTTCTCTTACATCAACGGATACTGTTGTTGTTACGATGGATGGCAATGAGGTTATTAGTGAATCTCGTATCACCCTACAACAAACTTGGACAGAAACAAGTTATCAGATTCAAAGCTTACGAGATAATAGTGAGTGTGCAACGCAGGAGTTTGACAGTATTGCGAAAAACGAACCGGGGATCTCTCCAGTTGTAACCTTCGATGCACAAGACGATATTACGGCCTCATTAGCCGACGAGGCTCGACCAAAAGTTGCCATCTTGCGAGAACAAGGTGTTAACGGTCAGATTGAAATGGCGGGTGCTTTTGATAAAGCAGGATTCTCCAGTATCGATGTGCATATGAGTGATATCTTGTCCGGGCGAGTAACCTTGACGCAGTTCTCTGGACTGGTTGCTTGTGGTGGGTTCTCTTATGGGGATGTGCTGGGTGCCGGAGAAGGTTGGGCAAAATCCATTTTGTTTAATGCAGTAGCGCGAAAACAGTTTGAGGAATTCTTTGCTCGCACAGATACCTTTGCTTTAGGTATTTGTAATGGTTGCCAAATGTTATCCAATCTACATGAGTTGATTCCAGGCACTGAGCATTGGCCGCATTTTGTACGCAATATGTCAGAGCAGTTTGAAGCGCGAGTTGCCACGGTTGAAATTCAATCTAGCAATTCAGTGTTTTTGAAAGGCATGGAAGGTTCTCGTTTGCCGATAGCGATTGCTCATGGAGAAGGGCGAGCAGAGTTCTCATCTGATGCTGCATTAACGGCGATAGAAGCAGCCCAGCAAATTGCCATTCGTTATGTTGATAATAATGGTCAAGTAACGGAGACTTATCCGCAAAACCCTAATGGATCGCCAGGAGGTGTTGGTGGATTGTGTTCGGCTGATGGGCGAGTGACCATTATGATGCCGCATCCTGAACGTGTTTACCGAACGGTTCAAAATACCTGGGCTCCAAGTGGCTGGGGTGAAGATGGCCCGTGGTTGAGAATGTTTAGAAATGCACGAGTGTGGGTAGGCTAACATTCGGCGTAGACTTGAACTAAGAGCAGCTTAGGCCTTAGGGGGTTGAATCGTCACCATGGTAAAAATTGCATTTTTCGTACCAGAAGATCACAAGGAAGTGGTGAAAGCCGCAATGTTTGCTGTGGGTGCTGGCAAGATTGGTAATTACGACCAATGCTGCTGGGAAGTTGAGGGTGAGGGACAATTTCGTCCGCTTAATGGTGCTGACCCATTTCTGGGTGCTGTTGGTGCACTTGAGCGTGTTAAAGAGTTTAAGGTAGAAATGGTCTGTGCTGATGGTGTCGCAAGTTCTGTGGTTCAGGCGTTAAAGCAAGCTCACCCGTATGAGGAGCCTGCTTATGATGTTGTTGTGCTTCTTGATATATAGCCTTTCTTGAAATATTGTCCAGGCTTTGCATGATGGGTTTATTTGTTCCCAAAGTTTACGACATTACTTTTTTCATTGGTGTAAGTGTTAGTTGTCATAGGTTTCCCTAGAGGGAGCCACTTAAGTAATTTATCTTTGAGCTCATCCAAAGAAACGGGTTTGCTCATGTAATCATTCATTCCGGACTGTAAACAGCGATCTCTATCTTTTGACATTGCATTGGCAGTGACTGCAATGATAGGTACAAGGCTTTTAACATTGGTTAATTGTCGAATGTTTCGAGTGGCTTCAAAGCCGTTCATTATTGGCATTTGACAGTCCATTAGAATGATATCAATATCATTTTCGTCAAGCTTGTTTATACCGTCCTCTCCATTTATTGCACATATAACAGAAAAGCCAAGTTTTTTAAGCGTTGTTTTTAATACGAGTTGGTTGACCTTGTTGTCTTCGATTACAAGGGCTGTTTTTCCCAATGCCAGGTCTTCTATTTTGTATGATACTTTCGAGGCGGGGACTGTTAATGTTTTGGTGTATTCAAACTCAGCAGTAAAGGTAAATATTGACCCTTGCGAAGGAATTGACTCGTAGGTTAATTCGGCGTCTAACAAATTGGCAGTTTGCTTGGCGATAGCAAGACCTATTCCTAAGCCACCATGTCCTCGATGGAATGAACTGTCTGCTTGAGAAAAACGCTCGAATATTTCGCTGCCTAGCGTTTTAGGTATACCAATACCTGTATCTTCAATTTTAAAGGTAAGTTTTATTTTTTTGTTCGTTTTGTCTAGAGAATCTAAATCAATTGCAAGGCGAATATAACCACACTCAGTAAACTTAATCGCATTGTCAATTAGGCTAACAAGTACTTGTGTTATTTTTCGTTGATCTCCCAATACTAATGATGGTACATCTTCATTTATTTCCACCATAAACGTTAGATGTTTATCCTGGCATTGTGGCGTGAAGTATTCATCTAAAAATTGAGTGACTTTTTGCAGTTGGAATGGGTGACGTTCAACTATGGCTTCGTTTGATGACAGTTCGGTATAACTTAAAACGCTGTCGATAAGCAGCATCATATGGCTTGCTGAACGATCCGCACTATGGATAAAGGGTTTTTGGGATGTAAGGTCTTTTTCATTTTTTACGTGGTTTATGGAGTTAATAATACCGTTCATTGGAGTGCGAAGTTCATGGCTAATCGTAGCAAGAAACTCATCTTTAATTTCATGGCTTTCAATTAAGGCATCATTGACTTGTTGTAATGCAAGTTTTGCCGTTTTTTCCATTTTGATTTTATCGTGTTGCATGCGACTTAAACGGTCGGCCAGTGTCCAGGATAAAATGATAACTTCAAGTGTTGATCCAATGATGAGAGCGTTGGTAGTGAATGTCGTTGCGGGTAGTAATCCAGCTGTTGTTGCTCCGTACACTAACGCACCTAAGAGAAATGAAAACCATGCCAGAATAAAAAACTTTGCAGTGTCATACCCTTGTATCGCAAGCCTAATGCCTATAAATATACCAAATGTAGACATCGACATACCTAATATCAGAACAACTTTGAGGCTGGCGGCGTAAGGTAATGCCGCAGTGGCAAAAAGACTGAGTGTCGCCAGTGCTATGAATGCTTGAATGATTTTGTGCCCATACGGCGTCGTATTCTTCGTATTGAGTACATTGGCGGTAAAAATAAGAGCAAACACTTCAGTAAGAAGAATGGAGAAAATAAGGAATTGGTTATTAAACCAGGGTAATGATGGCCATATAAATTCCGCCCCGAACCCAGTTAGTGTTGATTGCAATATTGTGTGTGCTGAAATGTAGCAAACATAAAACAAATAACTGATATCTTTAATTGAAATATAGATGCAGAAGTTATAGATAACCATTAGCAGCATAATGCCAAAATAAATACCCATGATTAGCAGGTATTTACGATTGTTTTCTTCATAGTAAGTGGGGTCCCATAATATTATCGGAACGCGAACACTACCCTCTGATTGCACACGAATAATCACCAGTTTTTTTTCATTGGCGGTGAAATGAATAGGGAATAAGTAGCTGCTATCCTGTTTGGGGCGAACGTTAAAAGGTTTGTTGTCTCCGGCCTGCATGAGTTCTCGAGTGCCGCTAGAGGAAATAACGTAAACATCAACGTTATCTAATGGTGGGTATGATATTTCGAGTAGCCGACGTATACCTTGTGATGCTGATGGGTTGTGAAAAGGTTGAACAAACCAGAAGGCTGATGTGGTCATGCCTTTGTTAAAGGTGTCGGAGGTTGTTTTGTAATTCCCGTAATAATGACCTGATAGAATGTCATCAACACTGTAGAGCGCATCGGCATCTTCAAGGTATTGTATTTTTCCATCCAAACTAAGCATGCCATCAACAGTGGAAACATTTATGGAGGTTGTAGGCAGATCGGGTTGGCTAACGGCAAAAGCAGGTAGGTGGAAAAAGATACTAACGATAATGGTGAGAAGGAATGTCGAAGTTGAAGCGTTACGTATCAATTAACCACCTTAGTTGATTGCTGAGTCTGCTTGAAAGTGTAGCAGCCGTATAAAACGCTGGTAGTGGCTCTTGGTGATGATATGTAATTAGGATGTGATTAAATGTTCACCCGCTTTGTCGCGGTAGTTGTTGATGCTGTGTAAGTTGTTGGAGGGGAAAAGAAAAATGCTCGGCAAATACTATTGCGTATCTAATGTGGTGATTATGTAAAAATGTGACCTGGCACTCGTTTTTGCAGGGTGTGCGTATCTGAGGCGGCGAATATGATGTTATGTCTGTGGCTTGGGGGCGCGCTGAAAACCTTGGATGCTTTCAATGTGAGTTTCGAACACATTGCTTTTTCGGTCATTGAAATACCGTTTCAGGGTTAATCCGATGGTGGGGAAAGCAAGTTCAGCCCAGGGGATTTCGTCTTCAGAAAAAAGCTGTGATTCAAGGCTTTCCTGGCCTACTCCATATTTACCGTCAACGACAGTGCCGCGATAAAACATATATACCTGGTTAATGTGGGGAAGGTCGTACAGGGTATATAGCCCTGCAATATCAATGTTTGCTTCAGCCTCTTCCCATGTCTCTCTTTCCGCAGCTTGTTGCGTGGTTTCACCATTTTCCATAAAACCAGCGGGCAGCGTCCAGAAACCTAAGCGAGGCTCGATTGCCCGCCGACAAAGTAGCACTTTGCCTTCATAAATTGGCAGCGTTCCTGCGATGATACGGGGATTTTGATAATGAATTGTGCCGCAATCATCACATACATGGCGGTCCCTGTTGTCTCCTTCCGGAATCAATAGCGTAATATTGCCACCACAACTGCTGCAGAACTTTATGGGTATGTGCATGGTTACCGATATTTTTTAAAGGTTGGTTTCTTTGAGGAATACTAAGAGTATTAGTGAGGGAGTATAACAGAGGATGTTGCTAAATTGTCTAAGTGAATAGCGGAAAGTTACGTAACCAGCGACTATTCACTTAGTATGATGGGTTAAAAATGGAGCTTAGGCGCGACGAAAAGGTAGTACCGTGGCTAATTCTGGAGTATCCGGTATTTCTTCACCAAACAGTGCGTTGTGGCCTGATGTATCAGTCGCGTCATTTAAGGCGTAACGCAGGCTATCAAATGAGTCATGCATCATACCAGATAAAGAAATGCATGCCGCCATAGGGCTCTTAGCTTTGCGTCGCTCCATATCGATACGGAATTGTAGGCCTCGTAGTTTCCTTCTATATTCGCTGGGGGCGTCGTGTATAATTTTCTCGCACCATTGAATGCGTAATTCCTCCAATTTATCAGGGTTACTTTGCGCTAATCGGAGCATTTCTTCAAAATCAAGTAAGTCTATCATCTCTGTATCCTACTGTTTACGGACTAACGGCTTATGTTAGTCAAATATCTGCTGCAATTAGCCAAGGCAGAGACAGTGCTTGGTGGCAGCGAACGGTTGAGTAAAAATAGTTTATGTAAATCATTAAAAAAATTTGCATATTGAAGAATATATACTATCGCATTTTTGGTTGTTGCGTAATCTTGACCTTTTGATGGAAATATGACCTACATATCGTTATTAATAACGATCTAGTTATAACTTCTTGGCTTAGGCTTGTAAAACAGCAGCTTAGGGTGCTTACCGAGTTAGGTAAGGGGTTTCGTGTTGTTTTGTAAGTGGATATATCATTTATTCATATTGAATAAAAAAACGTTCAGAAATCACCCTGCTTACAGAGTGAGCGTGGTATGTAGGGCCATATAGAACAAAGGGTTATACCTGTTCCAGTGTTAAAGGAAGTAAATTCGCGAACGAAGGTCGCTTAGGGGTAAAATCAAGAATCTCTACAGTGATGTAACGCAAGGATTGACTGTTTGATAAAGAAAATACGAAGCCAATTAGTATCGACCACAGAGGCCTCTATCGATGTAGGCATTTCAGATAGTGAAAATGAGGCAGCAGTATTGATAGCAATCACCGACTGCGATCATTCGCCGTCGATGGTGTTAACGCGCAGGGCATCTCATATGAACAGCCACGCAGGTGAGGTTGCTTTTCCTGGTGGAAAGGTTGAGCCCGCGGATGATGACCTAATTGTAACGGCATTGCGGGAAAGCTATGAAGAGATAGGGTTGCCGATTGAAGTGGTTGATATAATCGGGGCACTGCCTTCGGCAACATCAAAGTTTGGACTTCAGGTGACACCTTTTGTTGGCGTGATACCGAACGATGTAGTGTTGCAGGCGAATGAAGAAGAGCTCGATAGTATATTTTATGTGCCTTTGCAGTTTTTTCTCGATAATAAGCCGTCCAATGACTATGAAGTAAGTTTTCGTGGTGTCGATTATATCGTGCCTTGTTATCGGTATGAAGACTACGTGATATGGGGACTAACGGCCTACTTTATAGGCGACTTCCTTAATCGTGTATATGACTTGGGGCTGGATTTATCTATGGCGAGAAGCCATGTGAAGAAGGTATAAGTCGAAGGTATAGATCGAATGTGTAAAAAGAATAAGAAGTAGAATGAGAAACAGCGAAGATAAACCCAATCAGACTAAATAAGTAGGAGTGCAAAAATGATTTACCGATTAGGGGAAAAGAAAGTACAGCTCAATGGCGATAATCACTTTATCGCGGATAATGCCACGGTGATAGGTTCTGTCACATTAGAAAATGACACAAGTGTTTGGTTTAATGTTGTTATTCGTGGTGATAATGACCCAATTACCATCGGAGAAGGTACCAATATTCAAGATGGTTCAGTGTTGCACACGGACGCAGGTATTCCTATGGCAATTGGTGAGCATGTAACCGTGGGCCATAAAGTTATGTTGCACGGATGTACGATAGGAGATAACACGCTAATTGGTATTAATGCCGTTGTGCTAAATAGCGCTGTTATTGGGAAAAATTGCATTATTGGTGCAAATTCGTTAATACCCGAAGGAAAAGTGATACCGGATAATTCACTAGTGATGGGGTCGCCAGGAAAAGTGGTTAAACAGATAACAGATGGGCATGCCCAGATTATTAAAATGAGTGCATTACATTATGTGGAAAATGCAAAACGTTATCAGCGTGACCTAGAAATAGATGAACGTTTTGAGTGTTAATGTTAAAGCAGATTTGGTTAAAAAAGGTTTGGTTAAAACAGATTTAATTAAAAGAGTTGTATGGTCGTGGAAGATAAAGAAGTAGATAAAAAAGATGATGACGTTAAAGAAGAAATCGTTATCTCACCCTGTTGCGGTGTTTGTGCGTTAGATGATGACGATATTTGTATTGGTTGTTTACGCTCAGGTGTGGAGATTACTCAATGGGGTAGAGAAAACGCTGACGGTAAACGAGCAATACTACAGAATGTGGAAGAACGTTACAGAAAACAATATTCTTAATGCTGGGGGGCAAATTATGGTTTCAATAGGAACACCACTGAGTAATGGTGCAACGCGGGTATTATTATGCGGGGCAGGGGAGTTGGGCAAAGAAGTTGCTATAGAATTGCAGCGACTGGGAGTGGAAGTTATTGCAGTGGATCGGTATGAAAATGCCCCTGCTATGCAAGTTGCCCATCGCTCCTACGTTATCTCAATGTTAGATGGGGATGCGTTACGTCAAGTTATAGAAAAAGAACAGCCTCACTATATTGTCCCTGAAATTGAAGCTATTGCCACAGATACTCTGCTTGAGCTTGAAGCTGAAGGTTTTACTGTGATACCTACAGCAAAAGCTGCAAAGTTAACGATGAATCGAGAAGGTATTCGACGATTAGCGGCAGAAGATCTGGGGTTGCAAACATCCCCTTTCCAATTTGCCGACACAAAGGCGCAATTTTTACAGGCCATTGAGGCGATTGGTTTTCCATGTGTCGTTAAACCAATTATGAGTTCATCGGGCAAAGGACAAAGCACGCTAAAAGCACAAGGGGATGTGGCGTCCGCTTGGGAATATGCACAAGAAGGAGGTAGGGCGGGAGCTGGGCGAGTTATTGTGGAAGGCTTTATTGATTTTGATTATGAAATCACGCTGCTAACCGTACGACATTGTTCATATACCGCTACAGAAGAAGGAACCACGACAGTTGGTAATGCGACAACCTTTTGTGAGCCGATAGGGCACAGGCAAGAGGCTGGCGATTACAGAGAGTCATGGCAACCGCAAGCGATGACAGAAAAGGCAAAGTGCGCAGCGCAAGAAATGGCTAAAACAGTAACGGATGCCTTGGGTGGTCGCGGTATTTTTGGCGTTGAACTTTTTGTTAAAGGTGATGATGTTATCTTCAGTGAGGTATCCCCTCGACCGCATGATACCGGGTTGGTTACGTTGATCTCACAGGATTTGTCAGAGTTTGCGTTACATGCGCGCGCAATATTAGGATTGCCAGTGCCAACAATTCGTCAATATGGACCAGCGGCATCCGCTGTGATTTTGGTAGAAGGCGCGTCGCAGAATATTCGTTACCCAGAATTACAAAATGCATTAACGTTCCCCGATACGCAATTACGATTATTTGGTAAACCTGAAGTGGATGGTGCACGACGAATGGGGGTGGCATTGGCGTTGGGTGATGATATTCATCATGCTGTTGAAAAAGCAAAAAAATCTGCGAATGCGATAAATCCTGAGTTGTTATAAGTGAAGCTAAGTAAGAATTACTAATGATGGAAATGGAATGCTAATGAGCGAAGCGTTAAATAAATCTGGAACGACACTGTCTGCCGTTTTGGTTGCATTTACACTTTTATGCGTTGCAAATGCAAATGCAAATGCAAATGCAAATGCGCAAGAATTTATTAGAGCCGATATCGATACCATAAAAAATCGAAATAGCACAAATGTTAGAGACTTACCGGCGCTTGTAAATCGAAATCAGTTATATGTGCAGTTTACGGGAGCTGGCGGTGTTTACATGGCGACTCAACGTGTGGCCTTAATGGCGGACCCTTTTTTCTCCAACCCTGGTCTTAGAGATTTGGTACTACTTAACGATCTTACGCCCGATAATGCAGCTATTGATCAATGGTTGCCTCCCACAGAAAATGTGGCGGGTGTCATTGTAGGGCATGGCCATTATGATCACTTGATGGATGTGCCTGCTATCTTGCCTCTGCTTCCTGCTGATGCAAAAGTGTTTGCCAGTGAAACGGCTAATCATATGGTTGCTGCTTCCATTCCAGCTGCGCGAAGAGTTGACCTTAATCGGTCAATGGCATCGGCAACACAGCGTGGAGAGTGGGTGCAGTTAAATTCAAACATGCGCATTTTGGCTATTGAATCGGAACACTCTCCCCACGTTGCGGGTATTGTATTTGTTAATGATGTATTGACAGAAGATAGCGCTTCACTGCCTGCTGATGCATTGGAATGGCAAAGTGGCACAACGTTATCTTACGTGATTGATTTTCTAGAAAGTGGCGATGTTGAAAGTACAAATACTGAAAATGCCGATATTGAGAATGATGATGTTCGTGTTCAATACAGGGTGTTTTTTCAATCATCGACCAGTGGTTACCCTCTAGGTGCGCCGCCCAAATGGTTGAATGATGATGGCGTGCCCGTTGACCTTGCCGTGCTGTGTATGGCAAATTTCGATAGCGTTGATAACTATCCCTTCGGTGTGTTAGATCAGCTGAAACCAAAAAACATATTGTTGACACACTGGGAAGCATTTTGGGAATCTTATACCCCTAATGAAGCCTCCGTTTTGCCAGGTTTAGATATCACTAAATTTATTGCACAAGTGAAAACAGCAGTCCCAGCAAGTACCACTATTTATTTACCGCAGCTTGGAGGTGCTATTACGCTGAAAAAATAGAGTGTTGATGTATTAACAATATATTCTTATCGTAAAAGAAGGTAGAGCTGTTGGCGACAGAAAAGCGACGTCTACTTTGATGTCAGTGAATTTGTTGTGGCGCACTGCCTTTTTTACTTTGATATTGCCTTCCGTTCTGATGCTATCCCCTATTTGGTAGATATTTTCCCCCTTGTTTTTCCCATATGCTATTGGTCAATAATATGATTATGGGTATGAGGCGTGGGTTCCTAAATGGATATGATGAAAATAAAAATAGTACGAGGGCTGTTGGCTGGCGTTTTACTTGTGGCGTTAACGGGGTGTGAGTATATTGATGATATTCCTGTCGGAGCTCGTTATATTGCAAAAAATATTTGTAGTGGATTGTTTGTATCTGGGTATGACGAAGATCTTCTAGTCAATGATTACGTAACCTCAATTGTTCCTCAATTAAAATCGATTTGGAATATCAATATTGATAAGCAGGCTAAGCAGGTTACCGTTTCAGATAAGCTCTTTAAGCAACATTATCAAGCATTGTCGGTATATAGAGAGGGCCTGGGTTGTGTTAATCAGCGAGATGAAACGGCAGCAGAGCTGCGTAATCAGGTAGATTTTCCGTTGAGAGGTAAGGTACTGCTAAATAAACCGTGGCCCTTCGGGTGGGCTGGTGTTGATGCCTCCTCTGTGAATGAGAGTGTGTTGGTCGAGCTGTCAGCGTTGCTTGATCAAGAATTCATTAACCCTGATGGAAAAGTGAAACATACAACGGGGGTTGCTATCGTTAAAAACGGTAAGCTAATTATGGAACGTTATGCGGGAGGGTTAACGTCCCATGCCGCCGTGAAAGGTTTCTCTATGTCCAAGAGTCTGGTAAATGCGTTAGGAGGTGTTTTATATGACAAGGGCGCGCTTGAACTTGACGCGCCGTTGGCGTTTGATGAATGGGAAGGTACGGATAAAAACTCGATAACATTTCGACATCTTGCTCATATGTCCAGTGGTTTGAAATATACCGAGCGAGCAATAGGCGATGATAATGATCAGGGGCTACTGCTTTATGGAAAACAGCAGCCTTTTGATTTTATGACAGGGAAATCACTGATAGCGACACCAGGAGAGGTGTATAACTATTCCAGTGGAGATAACTTATTGGCTGCTCGCAAATTGCAAAACTTGATGGGTGGTATGGAAAATAGTTACCGCATTATTAGAGATGACCTATTCCATAAAATTGATGTGACGAGTGCATTGGTTGAGCATTCTGGCGATGGATATATGTTGGCACCAGAGTCCTTAATGTTGTCAGTGCGAGATTGGGCGAGGTTTGGTTGGTTGTATAATAACCGAGGTCGCTGGGGCGATGATCAGGTGTTATCTGAGGAATGGATTGATTACAGCTTAACGCCTGCTGAGACCAATGAGTCCTATGGCGCATTTTTATGGTTGAATACTGGGCAGTGGTTTTTCGAAGACTTGCCCCAGGACACCATTGCATTTGTGGGAGCATTGGAACGTTATGTGATCATTATTCCATCGCTGAATATTGTTGTTGTGAGAGTTGGCTTTTCTCATGACAGAGATACGGTTGATATCAATGTTTTTGTTAAAAGTATTGTGGACGTATTGTCTGGAGTGGTTCCGCTTAAGGCTGAGTGATGCTTTTTTGAGTGTTTATTGGTAATAGGATGTGAATATTTGCCTTTATCCGACTGTCTTCAGGGTAGATTTCAGAAATGTTATCTATAATAATGAGATAATCTGGGGACTGTCATGGTGGGCAGTGGCAAATTGACACAGGAATAATATCGATGAGTGGAAACGGATATGCTCAAGCTGGAATTTAAAGACCGTAGGCAGCCGGGGGTTTGGTTGGTGGAATCGGTGTTTTCGATTGGTTCAGGTTCAAAAAATCACTTAGTAATTGATGATGATTCTGTTGGTGAAGCGCACGCAGAAATCCGACTTGTTGATGGTCAGTTATACCTTAATGATTTGGGAAGCTATAAAGGCACCTTTGTTGGAGGGCAGAAAATTAATGATAACTTTCAGCTTCGTTCGGGTGATTTTATTAATGTTGGTCGTGTTGAACTTGAAATTAGTGACCCCAAGACTCGACCTGCTACGTTAGGCGCAACGAAGGCTAAATCTGATTGGTCGCTCACTGCAATTGGCGGTGACATGCAGGGTCGAACCATTATGATTCATGGCTCTATGACGTTTGGTCGATCCTCTAACTGCGACATTATTATTGATGGTGAATATATGTCTCGCCGCCACGCGGAGCTGTCCTTGAAAGGGGGTGGGGTGCGAATTGTGGATTTAGGTTCCTCCAATGGAACCTGTGTGAATGGCAAGAAGGTGAGTGAGCACCAGCTCAAACCTGGTGATAAGATTAGTTTTGATAAATCAATATTTCTTGTCGCAGGCCCTGTGGGTGAGGTGGCAGCAAGCAATTTTCTGGACGACGATGAAGAGGCAACCATGTTTAGGGCAGTTGCACCGATGCCTAAGGCGCCGCCTAAGATTCAGCCTGTAGCACCTGCTCCGGCAGCGCGTGCAGAAAACAAAGTTTCGGCTGTATCTGACAGGCCTAAGGGGGGTAATGGTAGGGTAATCGTGGGAATTATTGTTGTCTCGGTAGTGGCTGCGGTGGTGGGTTATATGGTGGTTGTTGGGCTCTAGGCTATCTGTTTGGTAGCCTATTGGGTAACTTATTTGGGTTTTATACGTGCTGTTTTTATAACGTTGTCGGTGATTTTTTTGGTTTCTATATGATAGTTGCCAATTTGAATGCAAACGTTGGTTTCTGGTATTGATTCTAGGTGCTCTGTAATAACGCCACTTAATGTTTTGGGCCCATTAACGGGTAGTTTCCAATTCAGGGCTTTGTTGATTTCTCTAATGGTCGCCGCGCCGTCGATGAAATAGGAGTCGTCTTCTTGTAATAAAATGTCTTTGTTTGCCGCAGACATGTCCGTAGTGAATTCACCGACAATCTCTTCCAAAATATCTTCGATAGTGGCGATCCCTTGAACGTCTCCATATTCGTCGACAACAAAACCAAGGCGGCGCTTCGTTTTTTGGAAGTTAACTAGCTGAGTGTGAAGCGGGGTGCCCTCAGGGACAAAATAGGGTTCAACTGCCTGCTGCATAATTGCCGCTTTGTTGAGCTCCGCTGCAAGTAAAAGTCGTGACACTTTGCGTAAGTGTAATATACCGACGGGGTTGTTAAGGTCAGTTTTAAAAACAGGTAAACGAGTATGCTGTGAGGTGCAGAGTAGTTTTATAATGTCATTGATATCATCGTCGAGGTCGATGCCAATCACTTCGTGTTTAGGGATCATAATGTCGTTTACAGTGACTTCTTCTAGATCCAAAATACCAATAAGCATGCCTTTGTGGCGCCCCGGTATCATAGCCCCCGCATCATTAACAACGGACCTTAGTTCTTCCCGGCTTAACTGGTCTGGATTTATATCATTCGCGCTAACCCCAAGAATCCTTAATAACCCGTTGCTTATGATGTTAACTAACCACACGGCAGGGTATATCAGTATCAATAAAGGCTTGAGAAGGTGAGATGCCGGGAATGCGATGCGCTCAGGTTTTAACGCAGCTAACGTTTTTGGTGTTACTTCTGCAAAAACCAAAATGACCAGTGTAAGTAAACCGGTCGCAAGGGCGATGCCGTTGTCTCCCCATAGGCGAATGGCGATGACAGTCGCAATGGATGAGGCGAGAATATTAACAAAATTATTGCCTATTAAGATGACGCCAATAAGTTTGTCTGGTTTCTCCAATAAGCGCTGTACTCTTAGTGCGTTTTTGTTATTGGCTTTGGCTTGGTGGCGTAAGCGATACCGGTTAAGAGACATCATGCTCGTTTCTGAGCTTGAAAAAAATGCTGAGCAGATTATCAGGAAAAATAATATTCCACTTAAGATGGATATGGGTATATCGTCCAAAAAAATTAGCCTGTAACGTTAAAAGTTGACGGTTATTTTATAAGAAAACCGCTTAAAAAAATAGGCTTCAGCAGGGCGGTAGGCCTTAAATGAGGGTTTAGCCTATAAATGTTGCAGCTTAATTTAGCTCAGTAATATCTCCATCACTATTTTACTGCCAAAGAACCCAAGTAAAAGAAGGGAGAAGCCGGCTAATGTCCATTTTACGGCAAACATGCCTCGCCATCCCCATAAATACTTTCCAGCAAGAAGTAAGGCAAAGACACACCAGGATGCGAGTGTAAATAGGGTTTTGTGGGCTAAATGCTGAGCGAAAATATCATCCACATACATAAAGCCGGTAATGATTGCGGCCGAGAGTAGTGCTAGGCCCGTAGAAATAAGATCGAAAAGCGAACTTTCCATTGTTTGTAGGGGGGGGAGCAAATGCAGAATGTCGTGAATATGGCGATGTTTTAGTTGATAGTTTTGGATCCAGATAAATATCGCCTGACACAATGCGAGAGCGATAATGCTGTAGGCAATAATTGATACCAATATGTGGGCAGCCATACCTTTGCTTAAGTGTGATAGTGGGGCTGTTTGATCGGTAAATATGAGGCTGATAATAACAAACAGTGCTGCCAGTGGATACGCGGGAGCAAGTAGAGGTTCTACGTTGCGCCATAATGCATTGCTGGTACCTATAGCAATAATCGTCCAGGCGACCAGTGATGTGGCTGTCACAATGCCAAATTGAAGGCCATTCTCGGTAAAAAGCGTTAAATAAACATTGATTCCGTGCAGAAATACGCCAACAAAGCCAACGGTTCTTGTCGCGGTTCGATTGAGCTGACCACTTTTAATGCCGGTTACTAGTAAATAGGTGGCAATAAGGTAACAAATGGCAGCAAGAGCACCGGTACTGGTGATGATTGTTGTTGCTAAGGTCATTTAATACTCAGATCTCTAATGCGCAGCGCTATAATTACTCACAAAAAGCGAGTTTTATTAGGTTTTTCTAAGTGTCTCACACGACAGGTAAAATTTGAACATGGAATAGCATATCGGTTGTGGTTATACTTGGCCATCGACTGAACTTAGTCATTGTTAACTTACATCATTATTATGCGACGTTATGCAACGTGCAGACTCGCGGAAATTGGATAAATCCTATGTTTGAGAATTTAACGGAACGCCTATCGGGCTCGTTGCGCAATATCAGCGGCAAAGGGCGTCTTACTGAAGAGAATATTAAAGATACGCTGCGCGAAGTTCGTATGGCGTTGCTTGAGGCGGATGTCGCTCTTCCTGTTGTTAAAGATTTTGTTGCTCAAATAAAGGAAAAAGCGTTAGGCCAAGATGTAATGAAAAGCCTGGATCCAGGCCAAGCATTCGTCAAAGTGGTTAACGATGAACTTATCCATATTATGGGGGATGCTAATGATGAGCTGAACCTAGCGGCGCAACCGCCCGCAGTAATATTGATGGCAGGTCTGCAAGGGGCAGGTAAAACCACCACCGTTGCAAAGCTTGCCAAGTGGTTGTCTGAACGTCAGAAAAAAACCGTTTTAGTTGCTAGTGCCGATGTATACCGCCCAGCGGCGATAAAACAATTAGAAACCTTGGCAGGGGAGGTTGGCGCAAGCTTCTTTCCTAGCTCAACAGACCAAGATCCTGTTGATATCGCTAAAGCCGCGATTGATGAAGCAAAGAAGCAGTTTAAAGACGTTGTTATCATTGATACCGCAGGCCGGTTAGCGATCGATGATGAGATGATGGCAGAGATTCAGCGGGTTCACTCTGCAATCAATCCTATTGAAACTCTGTTTGTGGTTGACGCCATGACAGGGCAGGATGCTGCCAATACAGCGAAGGCTTTTAATGAAGCATTGCCGTTAACGGGTGTTGTTCTGACGAAGGCGGACGGTGATGCTCGCGGTGGTGCGGCGCTGTCGGTACGAAGTATTACAGGTAAACCGATTAAGTTTATCGGTGTGGGTGAAAAAACAGATGCGTTAGAACCATTTCACCCTGATCGTATTGCGTCCCGAATTCTCGGTATGGGTGACGTACTGACCCTTGTTGAAGAAGCTGAGCGTAAATTAGATAAGAAAAAAGCCGATAAGCTCGCGAAAAAGCTGTCTCGTGGTAAGGGCTTTGACTTAAATGATCTGCTTGATCAGTTCCACCAAATGCAGAATATGGGAGGAATGACCGGTTTACTGGATAAGTTGCCCGGCATGGGAGGAATGGTTGAAGCTGCCCAGAGCCAGGTTAATGACGGTGCCCTTAAGCAAATGGAGGCCATCATTCAATCCATGACCCCCAAAGAGCGAGCATTTCCCGATGTGATTAACGGGTCGCGCAAAAAACGCATAGCTTCAGGTTCTGGTACGCAAATACAAGACGTCAACCGCTTGTTGAAGCAGCATAAGCAAATGCAAAAAATGATGAAAAAGCTCACCAAGAAAGGTGGCATGAAGGGCATGATGCGAGGCATGCAAGGTATGATGGGCGGAGGCGGAGCGCCGGGCGGTCCAGGTGGAATGCCACCTTTTAAGATGTAAATCTTCTGCTACAGTAAATAAATTGGCAAAAGACTTTAATTAATACCCATTTTCTCGTACAATTCAGCGCCTTCTCGGATGGTCTCATTGATTGAGGTCCTAAAGCGAGAAAGAAATTCTAGAAGCAGGCCAACAAAGGTTGCCATAGTTTGGTGGTTTTTGCGGGCCTGCTTTGCGCTTTATCTCTTAAGCAGCATCTGTTGCTCAAATGAATAAAGCGTGTACTTGTTGTTTAACTTATTAATAGTTAAAAGGTTATTTTGATATGGTAACAATTCGCCTTGCACGTGGTGGCTCTAAGAAGCGCCCTTTCTACCATGTAGTTGTTGCAGACTCTCGTCGTGCCCGTGACGGCCGTTATATCGAGCGTCTAGGTTACTTCAACCCAGTTGCACGTGGTACAGAAGAAGCGTTAAGTCTTGAGCAAGAACGCATTCAACACTGGATCAGCAAAGGCGCACAGCCTAGCGACCGTGTTAAAAGTTTGCTGAAGCAAGCTGACAAAGCTGCTGCTTAATTAAGTTAGGGCGCATAAGTGTCCGCTAGGTGGTTGATGTGTCTGATTGGTTAGTAGTTGGAAAATTTACTGCGGCTTACGGTATTAAAGGTTGGGTAAAGCTTCACTCCTATACTGATCCGATAGAGAACATTATCGGCTACCAGCCCTTGTTTCTTAAGAAGCAGGGAAAGTGGCAAGCGTTGGAGATAGAAAAAATCCAACGTCATGCCAAAAGCTTAATTGCTAAAGTGAAGGGCTGTGACAATCGTGAGCAACTACCGTTTTATAGCGGGTGTGAGCTTGGGATAAAAAAATCACAGCTACCCAAGCTAGGACGTGAAGATTTTTATTGGTCTGATCTGATGGGCTTGGCAGTCAAAAGTGATCAAGGCCAAATATTTGGCGTTGTTGATCACCTTTTAGAGACTGGATCCAATGATGTGTTGGTTGTTAAAGCAACAGAACATAGCATGGATGATCAAGAACGATTAATTCCTTACCTTTTTGATGATGTTGTAAAAAGCATTGATCTACAGGCAGGGGAGATTATCGTTGACTGGGATGCGGACTTTTAACCAAGTTATATTTGGAACTCTGTTATGAAGTTTGGAGTTGTCACGTTATTTCCAGAAATGTTCACCGCCATCACTGAAAGTGGTGTTACCGGTAGAGCAGTAAAGTCCGGTTTGATGCAGTTAAATTGCACAAACCCTAGGGATTTTACGCATGACAATCATCGGACAGTTGATGATAGGCCCTATGGCGGCGGACCCGGTATGTTGATGATACCCGGTCCACTGATTGAGGCTGTCGAGCATGCAAAAGCACAGCTTGAAAAAAACGATGTAAAGGTGGTGTATTTATCACCGCAAGGCAAACCCTTTAACCAAGAGGCTGCTCAGCGTTTTTCGAATGAAGAAGCTGTTGTCCTGATAGCAGGGCGGTATGAAGGCATAGATGAACGCATTATTGATGCGGTTGTTGATGAAGAATGGTCAGTTGGGGATTACGTTCTCAGTGGTGGTGAATTACCCGCCATGGTCATGATTGATGCTATTACAAGATTATTACCCGGTGTTTTAGGACACAGGGATTCAGCGGAAGAGGATTCTTTCACTGATGGATTATTAGATTGCCCTCATTATACGAGACCAGAAAACTTCTCGGGTAACGAGGTCCCAAGTGTGTTGTTAAGTGGTAACCACAAGGCCATTAAAGAATGGCGACTTAAACAATCACTGGGTAGAACCTGGGAACGACGTCCAGATTTGCTGAAATCTAAAGTATTGGATAAGCAGCAGCAGGCATTATTAGATGCCTACAAAACGCAAAAGAGACCTTGTTAACTTGCTCTTATTGGCTGGCAACAGCAATGCGCAACTCTGACAAGAGAATTGAATACAATCAGGTAAGTGTAGAGGCCAACCATGAGCGGTAAAAATAGTATTATTCAAGCAATTGAAGCGGAACAACTAAGATCAGACATTCCTGCGTTTGATCCAGGCGATACAGTTCTTGTTCAAGTTAAAGTACAAGAAGGTACACGTACACGTCTTCAGGCATATGAAGGTGTTGTTATTGCTAAGCGTAACCGTGGTGTGAACTCAGCTGTAACGGTTCGTAAAATCTCTAACGGTGTTGGTGTTGAGCGTGTTTTTCAAATTCACAGTAAGTCAATTGACTCTATTGAAGTGAAGCGTAAAGGTGCGGTTCGTCGTGCTAAGCTTTACTACTTGCGTGGACGTACTGGTAAGGCTGCTCGTATTAAAGAGAAGTTGGTAAGAAAGTCATAAGATTATTTTTGGTTTCAGAATAGAGACCAAAACGGTAATCTAAGAAAAGCGGCCCTGCATAGCACGGCCGCTTTTCTTGTTTTTGGCGATTGGTATTGAGTAAAGGTGTGTGATGGCGGATGAAAGTGATGTTGCAGCGCAAGACCTCACGCTTATAGATCTGTATCTTGATGCCTGCTGGATGGAGAAAGGGTTAAGTCAAAATTCGTTAGCAGCATACCGACGAGACCTATTGTTTTTTGCGCGTTGGGTATTTTCCAAGTCTACTGTCGCAGGATTGATGGATGCAGGTGAGGATGTGGTGCTAGCCTATCTCGACGCCCGAGGAGATCAGTTTAATCGTCGCTCTACCGCACGCGCAATTTCAGCATTGCGAGGATTTTATCAATATCAAATCAGGGTCGAGGCGTTAAGTGATGACCCAATGTCAAATGTCGAGCTCCCCAAATTAGGTAGAACCTTACCAAAAGTCCTCACTGAACAAGACGTTGAAGCGTTGCTGGAAGCACCTGATATAGGTCTGCCAATCGGCATGCGTGACCGTGCAATGCTTGAATTATTGTATGCCTGCGGTCTTCGCGTGACGGAGCTGGTGACTCTTGAAACCCATCAGGTGAATATGCGCCAAGGTGTTGTGCGTCTCATCGGTAAGGGTAACAAAGAGCGTTTAGTGCCAATGGGTGAAGAGGCGCTAAATTGGATCGAGCGCTATGCCAACGAAGCAAGGGCAGAGCTGCTTTCAAACCCAAGTTCTCAGGTATTGTTTCCGAGTAGCCGGGGTAATGTAATGACACGACAAACCTTCTGGCATCGTATCAAGCGTTACGTGACGGAAACAGGTATTCAAGTTTCCGTATCCCCACATACATTGCGTCACGCGTTTGCGACACACCTATTAAATCATGGTGCCGATTTACGTGTGGTGCAATTGTTGTTAGGTCATAGTGATTTGTCGACAACGCAGATTTATACCTACGTGGCACAACATCGGTTGAAAGAAATTCATGCGATGCATCATCCGCGAGGGTGATTGGTTTTTCGTATGCCACGGTTTGGGTTTTGCTTTCAGTCGCGTCTTGTTGTCCGCGCCGGATATTCTCTAGCACATAGAGTCGGTACATGATTTCTTCAGTATCGGCGTTATCAGGTAGGCGCTGAAAAGCGGCATTTTGTACGGCGGGAAATAAAAAATTACAGTTAGGGCGCAGCAACCTCGAAAGTACCGTGCGCTGCTTAGGTGTTGATGATGCATTGTCGTCGGTGAATGAGGGTTGAAAACAACCAGGCACGAGAGTGGTATGTGCAAGAAGCTATTAACGAGAACTGGAGTGGTCGGGCGCTAGAGCGTCAGATCGGTACGCGCTATTATGAACGGCTTCTTTCCAGCAAGGAGCGAGTACCTGTCGAAGCCGAGGCCAAGGCCAATATAGGTGCTTTGGCTTTGAATCTTAAGGACTATTTACGCGACCTTTATGTGTTAGATTTTCTAAATCTACCCATAGCCTCAGTGCTAGAGAGTGAGCTTGAGCAGGCGCTAATTGATAATCTACAAGGTTTTCTCCTCGAACTAGGTAAAGGTTTTGCGTTTGTTGAGCGTCAACAACGTATCAGTACAGGCGATGGCGACTTTTATATTGATCTGGTCTTTTACAATTACCACTTGAAATGCTTTTTATTGATTGATCTAAAAATGCATAAACTCTCCCATCAAGACGTGGGCCAGATGGATATGTATGTTCGCATGTATGAAGAAAAGAAGTGGGTACACAAAACAAGGTCCAGAAGAAATTTTAAGGGAAATTAAAGGCGGATTAGGGAGAGGTAGTGAGTTACAGGCTAAGCGAAGAAGCTAAATTGGATCTTGCACGAATATATTGGCGCGGGCGACAGGAGTACACAGAAGAGCAAGCCGGCAGTTATTATATGACCTTTTTTCTCATTTTGAGGTGCTAGTGGAATAGCCTTATAAATATCAAGCTGTCAATCATGTTCGAGAAGGGTATCGGCGTAGCGTGTGTGGAGTGGAGTGGCGTGGATTGCATCTATTATCGAGTAATAGGTGATGCGGTTGAAATTATGCGGGTTATTGGTCGGCAAGATTTCAATGAGTCAGTTTAACCTTTGGGGTTAATACCTGGTAGTTTCCTTTCAGCTCGGTTTTTTGTGGAACTTGTCTGGGCTTTGGGGCTCCAAGCTTGTTAGTATGTCTGGCAAGAAAATTGGCTAATTATGGTAGGGGAAAGCGATAGATGAAATTGTTAATGGTATGTAAGGTGTCGGTATTGGCATTTGCTGTTGGGCTATACGGATGCAGTGGTACGGAAGAGTCTGTAGTTGATAGTGTTTCTACTCAAGAGGTAGCTGCTCAGGTTGCTAAAGTAGCGTCTGCGGTGAATGTCAGTACGACTTCCTTTGTTCCTGGCGAGGCCGCTATTCGAGCCAAATTCAGAGCCAGCCTACCTCAGTTAAACATTGTATCTATTGAAGAAACTGTTGCCCCTGGCATATACAGTATTACATTGAACTCTGGCGAAGAGATGATGACCAGTGCTGACGGGGCTTTCATCTTTAGCGGTGATTTGCTTGCGGTTCAGGAGCGTGGAATCTTGAATATCAGTGACCAAAACCGTGGTAAAAAGCGAATAAAAGCCTTATCCGTACTTAAAGATGACGATTTAGTGGTATTTCAGGCTGAAGGCGAAGAAAAGGGCGAAGTGATTGCCTTTACTGATACAAGCTGTGGTTACTGCCAAAAATTTCATGCAGAGATTCCTGCGCTTAATAAGTTAGGCATTACTGTTAAGTACGCGGCATGGCCTCGATACGGCCTTGAGTCTCCTGCAGGTAAAGTCATGGCTGACGTATGGTGTGCAAAAGATCGTGCTAATGGGATGACGATGGCGAAAACACGCCGCGCAGTGGGTGAGACGGTTGCTGCATGTGATGTAACCGCGTTGATTAATGAGCAAATATCGCTAGGCCGCCAAGTGGGTGTGAAGGGTACGCCTGCCTTGTTTACCTTAGATGGCCGTCAAGTGGGTGGTTATCGCAGTGCAGCTGATTTGGCAAAAGAGTTTGGTATCTAACCTCACTTGAGGCATAAAAAAACCGTAAAGTCCGACTTTGCGGTTTTTTTATGCCTCAATGTTGGAAAATTCTGCTCACAAATTAGTTTTTTTTCAGGGCTATACGTATAATGCCAGGCATTAATGTGTGCGATAGCATGACATATACTAATAACACAAAAAACGAGTGACACACTGAGGTGCTGATTTGAAACCGGTTAATGTAGGAATTGTAGGGCTGGGTACCGTGGGTAGCGGTACGTTTAATGTATTAACACGTAACGCAGAAGATATTACTCGTCGTGCTGGCCGTGCTATTCAAGTAACTCATGTTGGCGCTCGCCGTGACAACCCGGCAGCGGATACATCTGGGGTTAAAGTCTCTCGTGATGTAGCCGATGTTGTTGCAGACCCGAATGTGGATGTGATTGTTGAGCTAATTGGTGGTACTACGCTTGCGAAAGACTTGGTTCTTGCTGCGATAGCCAGTGGTAAACACGTAGTGACGGCTAACAAGGCGTTAATCGCTGAATACGGCAACGAGATTTTTGCTGCAGCGGAAGCAAAGGGTGTGAATGTTGCTTTTGAAGCTGCTGTTGCTGGTGGTATCCCCATCATCAAGGCGATTCGAGAAGGTTTGTCGGCAAACCAAATTCAATGGGTTGCAGGAATTATCAACGGTACTGGGAACTTCATCTTAACCGAGATGAAAGAAAAGGGCCGTGATTTTGCTGATGTATTGGCAGAAGCTCAGGCGCTGGGGTATGCAGAAGCAGACCCAACCTTTGATGTTGAAGGTATCGATGCTGCTCATAAACTAACGATATTGGCATCTGTCGCCTTTGGTATTCCTTTGCAGTTTGATAAGGCATACACCGAAGGTATCAGTAAAATCACGGCAGAAGACGTGTCTTATGCGGATGAGTTAGGTTACAGCATTAAGCACTTGGGAATGACCCGTAAAACGGATGCGGGTATTGAGTTGCGTGTTCATCCTACGTTGATTCATAAGAGCCGTTTGATTGCGAATGTTAATGGTGTAATGAACGCTGTGATGGCGATGTCAGATGCTGTTGGCCCAACGTTGTATTATGGCCCTGGTGCTGGAGCTGAGCCTACAGCATCATCTGTTGTGGCGGATATTGTGGATGTTGCAAGAACCTTAACAACAGACCCAGATAACCGCGTACCGCATTTGGCGTTTAACCCGAACAGTTTGTCTGATACGCCGATATTGCCGATTGATCAAATTGGAACGGCGTATTATTTGCGTATTACTGCCAAAGATACCCCTGGGGTGATGGCAAAAGTGGCGACTATTCTTAGCGATTCTGGTATCAATATAGAATCATTGCTACAGAAAGAAGTTGATGTGGCGAATGGTCAGGTTCCAATCATTATGATCACTCGCCAGGTTAAAGAGCAAAGCATGAATGTGGCGCTTGAAAAAATTGAAATACAAGAAGAAGTTGTTGGTTCGGTGATGCGTATTCGCCTAGAGCAGCTCGACGGTTAATGTAAATAAAAAATTTGGAATATGATTATGTCTAATAGCTCTCGTTATACTGGCCTTATTGATAAATACCGCGACCACCTACCTGTGCATGATGACACGCGAGTGATCAGCTTGGGTGAAGGTAATACGCCACTTATCCGTCTTAACAACGTACCTCGTATGATTGGTAAAGACGTTGATATTTATGTGAAGTATGAGGGGTTAAACCCGACTGGGTCTTTTAAAGACCGTGGTATGACAATGGCCGTGACAAAAGCGGTTGAAGAAGGCAGCAAGGCGATTATCTGTGCATCAACGGGTAATACCTCTGCAGCAGCAGCGGCTTACGCAGCACGAGCAGGAATCACGGCGTTTGTATTAATCCCAGAAGGCAAAATTGCCATGGGTAAATTAGCGCAAACCATGATGTATGGTGCCGTTATTTTACAGATTCGCGGTAATTTTGATGAAGGTATGCAGCTTGTTAAAGACGTTGCTGCAGAGGCACCTGTCACCATCGTTAACTCTATCAACCCGTACCGTTTAGAAGGTCAAAAAACGGCTGCATTTGAAATTGTTGAAGAGCTTGGTGCTGCTCCGGATTATCACTGCTTGCCAGTGGGTAACGCGGGTAATATAACGGCACATTGGATGGGGTATTCTGAGTCTCATAGAGATGGCGTTGCGAATAACTTACCTAAAATGGTTGGCTATCAAGCAGCCGGTTCGGCACCCTTTATGCGTGGCAAGATGGTTGATGATCCTGAAACGGTTGCTACAGCAATTCGTATTGGACACCCTCAGTCGTGGGATAAAGCATGGGTTGTACAAAAAGAGTCTGGCGGTTGGTTTGATGAGCTACAAGATTCAGAAATCCTAGAAGCTCAAAAGTTGTTGGCGCAGTCTGAAGGTATTTTCTGTGAGCCTGCGTCTGCGGCGTCTCTTGGTGGAGCAATTCGTGACATTAAGAGCGGTAAGATTCCTGAAGGCAGCAAGATTGTTTGTACCTTAACGGGTAATGGTCTTAAAGATCCTGATACTGCAATCTCACAGTGTAAAAATGCTATCATGAGCACTATTGATGCAACGCTGGAAGATGTTAAAAAGTCGATTCTAGAAAACTTGTAACAAAGAACGAGGAAACAATAGTCTATCCACTGATACTTGCATTCTACCTCCTCACCTTCGTTGTTCAACGGGTTGCGTATCCCGATATGCGCCCCTTTAAATGCCTTGGTGAGAAAACAGACTGCTGCGTCTAACGGGATAAACTATTATTACCTCGTCCCTAACGGTTAAAACCGTTACTGGTTTAGGTTTTTGCTTCGACGTTAAAAGCTCGGTTTAATTAAACATCCACGTGTTGTTTAATTAAACCGAGCTTTTTTATTTGTTCTTGTGAAAGCCGAGCTGACGAATTGGAAAACAATGTAGATAAGTTGTTTTAAACAACGGCTCAGTAGTGATCTGTAGTGATCTGTAGAGATCTGTAGTGATATTCGGTCTAGATAGGTTGCAAACAAAAATAGCCTTTTGAGATAATAATGAGAAAAATATCCCGCCGTAAAGTCCCTAATCAACACCAGCTGTCTGATGCAGTGCACCCAGCAATTCAACGCATATATGCATCTCGTGGTGTGTTGACGGATATGGATGCTGAATTGGGTCTTAATCGTCTAATGCCTGCGTCAGGGTTAAAGGGCCTTGAGGATGCATTAACGTTATTGGTGTTTGCTTTAGAACATCAGCAACGTATTTTGGTGGTGGGAGATTTTGATGCTGATGGGGCGACAAGTAGTGCGCTTTCTGTTTTAGCATTAAAAGCGCTAGGAGCGGGTCATGTCGACTATTTGGTGCCGAATCGTTTTGAGTATGGCTATGGATTAACACCGGAAATAGTTGAAGTAGCGGTACAAAGAAAGCCTGATTTGTTGGTGACCGTGGATAACGGTATTTCTAGCATTGATGGTGTTGCAGCTGCGAAAGCGCAGGGTTTAAAAGTATTGGTGACAGACCACCATTTACCAGGAAACGCGTTGCCGGAGGCAGATGCAATCGTGAACCCGAATCAGCCAGGCTGTGGCTTTGCCAGTAAAAACTTAGCGGGTGTGGGTGTTATTTTTTATGTGATGACAGCGTTGCGCACACGTCTTAGTGAGTTAGGGTGGTTTGATAAAAAAGGTATTCCGACCCCAAATATGGCGGACTATTTGGATATTGTTGCTTTGGGTACTGTTGCCGATGTGGTGCCTTTGGATCAGAATAATCGTATTTTAGTGTATAACGGTTTACGACGAATGCAGGCGGGGCGTTGTCGCCCTGGGATCAAAGCATTAGCTGAAGTGGCAAAGCGTAACTTGGATAATGTCGTGGCATCAGATATGGGCTTCGCTATTGGGCCACGCTTAAATGCTGCGGGTCGTTTGGATGATATGTCTCATGGCATTGAATGCTTGATGGAAGATAATCCTGGTATTGCCCGAGAGATGGCGGTGGAATTGGATGCACTAAATGCCGAGCGCCGCCTGATAGAGGGAGGTATGCAACAAGAGGCGCTGTATGTGCTTAAGCAGTTGCATTTAGATCGCTCTAATATGCCTTGGGGTTTGTGTTTGTACCAAAAGGATTGGCATCAAGGTGTTATTGGTATTCTAGCGTCTCGCATAAAGGAGCGTTATAACCGCCCTGTCATTGTGTTTGCTTCTGCCGGAAAGGGTGAGTTAAAAGGCTCTGCTCGGTCGATACCGGGGTTTCATATTCGCGATGCCCTTGATGCTGTTGCGTCAAAACACCCTGAAATTATTAGTAAGTTTGGCGGTCATGCGATGGCGGCGGGGTTAAGCCTTAAAGAAGAACATTACCCAGCGTTTCAAGAGGCTTTTGATCAGGAAGCGCGAAGACTCTTAACGGAAGATGATTTGCGCGGTGAAATCTTAAGTGACGGGCCTTTGGGTACTGAAGAATTGGATTTACCGTTTGCTCAGGTATTACGAGATGCAGGGCCGTGGGGGCAAGCATTCCCCGAGCCGTTATTTGATAATCAATTGGAGCTTTTGGACCAGCGAATAGTGGGGGAGAAACACCTTAAGTTGGTGTTTGGCCTTCCGGGTTCTAACCGTGTCATTGATGGTATCGCGTTTAATGTGGACCTTGCTGCATGGCCTAACAAAAAGGCAAAAAAAGCATGGGTAGCTTATCGGTTGGATATCAATGAGTTTCGCGGTGTGCAAAGTCCGCAGTTGATGGTGGATGAAATACGCCCTGTGGATTGAGTCCACTAGGGCGGGTGTCCGTTGTCTGTATTAGGGTGAAACGATAACCTTGGTTTGGCTAGGTGCTATTTGTGCACCTGCGGGCATGTTGGCACTGGCACCATTATGAGCGGTCATTGATGTTAGGTGAATACACTTTTGACCTTCGATCAGTACGGCAGAGCTGCCCATTTTAAATAAAACCTTATCCATATTTTTTCCCGATACTACGCCACCGGCTACACCGGCTTCATCTCCCGATGAACTGGGTATTTCAGATTTCAGCGTAACCACTTCCTTGCCCACAAATTTTACCTTTGTCGATGTTTTGCTGGCCATGTTTACCATGCCAATGTTGGGGTAGGGGATTGGAATTGGCCCTGCTGGAGGTGCGGGTGTTTTACAGACGTCGGGGAATGCAAAGGCTTGACCGCTAGCTTTGGTGGATGCGGGGAAAATTGCAGGCATTCGTTTGTTCCTTTTGTTACCCTAAATGAATTTTTTCAGCTCGCACTTTGAAATCTTCTTCTGTTTTGTGCAGTGCTTTTTTACTCTTAACATGTAATGTGCCTTCTACGAGCTGACGTACGCGCCCACTTTTAGATTGGCTTAATTTTTTTACGGTAGAATAAAAGTTTTCACTTTTTTGAATCAAACTTTTAGCAACCGTTTCTATTTTTTCTGCGACTACAATAGACTGTTCGATAACACCATCAAATCGCTCCCCGCGATATCGAAGCTCTTGAGCATCAATACGAGCCTGTTGAGCGGCAAGTTCTAACTGCTGGCTACCGAGTTTTAGTTTTTCGGGCAATAAGCGTAAGGTGCTACCAATTGGGCGTAGTAAGGCTTTGGTCGTATCAATCACATTCAGTGTTAATTGAGCGTTGGCGCTGATATCCACATGCTCACCAGAAATGCTGACATCCTTTGCTGAGTCTAATTTAATGCCGCCATTTTGTGTGACAAGTTCTAAATCCCCTGTTGGGATAATCACGCGGGTAATGCCTTGTTCTGGATCAAACTCGAATACCAGTTCGTTGGTTGCTGAGAAAACCTGTAGGCGTTCAGCACCATCCTCTTCGGTTAAGGTTGCCCATGCGCCATTTTTAGCGTTAATGCGGTTTTGTAGTGGGGCAATTTTATGAGCCGGCATAACAAGATCCTTATCCGTTTCGTTTGGGTTTAGGAGGCTGCCATTGTTCAGCTTCCAGTCGATATTTGTCGGTTTTAACAATGTTCTTAACACTGGTTCTTTTCCAGGATGTACTCTCGGAGAGTACGTCATGAAAGAGTGAGCAGTCCACAGATGCCTGGGATAAATCAGCTTGGCTAATATTGCTTTTGCTGAAATTTGCGTAATGAGCCTGCATTCCTCGTAGATCTGAACCTGTTAAGTTAGCTTGCGTAAACTCTGTTTTGTGTGCGGTGGTTTGGATCAGTTTTGCCCCTGACAAATTGGCTTGCTCAAATCGACTCATGGATATATCTGAGGCTGATAAGTTGGCATTTTCCAAATTGGCCTGGGTGAAATCCGCTATTTTAATTACGGCTCTTTGTAGGCTGGCCCCTGACAGATTAGCGTCAGTAAAGTTAACCTGTGTTAGTTGGCTGTGATCCAATATACATGCGGTTAAGTTTGCCCCAGAAAGGTCTGAGTCGTCAAAAGAACAATGTGACATATCCAGTGTGGAAAATTCACACTTTGCCATATTACAGAGGTTAAAGCGTGTTTTTTGCAGTTGAACGGAGCGAAAGTCGGTGCCTTCCCAGTCTGAGCCAACAATGGATGCTTCTGATAGGTTGATATTATCAGTGTCTGCTCCGCTAAAGTCACAACCTTCCAGCTGAGCATTCGGGAATTGAGCTCCCTTAATGATGGCTTGGCTAAAGCTTGTGTCCATTATCTGTGCGGCGTTAAAGGAGGCTTGAGATATGTCGGATAAGCTGAAATCAACATCGGTCAATTGACAGTTGTTAAACTGGCTGCCGGATAGATCTGTACCTGAAAAATCAATGGTATCGAGTGTTAGGTTAGAGAATAGGGCTTGTGGCAACTCGCATTCTTGCAGTAATACGCCAGTAAGGGATGAGCCAACAAACGATGCGTTACGTAACGTGCTTTGTAAAAAAGCACTTTCTTCTAAATTTCGATGTTCTAATGACATCTCGGATAAGTCACAACGATCAAAGGTACAACCTGCTAATGTGCTAGGTAGTTTATTGTTATCGTTAATGATACATCCGATAAAGCTGACTTTTTCAAAATTGGCTTCGGAAAAATCACAGTTTTCAATGGTACAATTCTCGAAGGCAACCGCGGTAAGTTGTGATGTTGAAAAGCTAGCATTTGTTAGTGTGCTGTCGACAAAGCGAGTGTTAGTGAGTACGGCGTTGGTAAATGTTGCCTCATCAAGTATTACATCGTGAAATAGTCCGGCGGTAATGTTAGCACCGGTCCAGCGAGTTTTTTCAGCAGAGACAAAGGTGAGATTCAAACCGGTAGCGGTTATCGCTGAGAAATTACTATCCGCAAAGTTGGAACGTAAGGTTCGACGGCCTTTTATGCCTTTTTCTTTAAGTAGTGTTAATAGATCATCTTCTACATCCAGCTCACTGAGCAGCTCGTCGCATAGTGCGGCGTCTACTAACCATTCACTGGCACCACGAATAGTTGTATCTGATAAATTTGCTTGGTTAAAATCACTTTCCTGCCCGTGGCTTTGAGTGCAGGTTAGGCCTTCTAGATTGGCTTTGGTCCAGCAGGTCTTTGCCAGTAGCATGTTATTGAAGTTACTAAGGGGGGCGTCTAACTCAGAAAAATCACAACGTTCAAGATCACAGTTGTTCCAGCGACTGGATTTAATGACTTTTTTGCTAAAATCTGCACCTTTGAGGGCTAAGCCTGAAAGACGGCCTCGTTCGATTTCTTTACCGGCTCGGAGTTGGGCGAGCACTTTATCGGTATTTTGTAATAATGCTATTGCTTCCATTTCTGGGGTGATGGCATCTGGCGTTGCATTATTGCTCATGCATTAATCCTCCGACAGCAAGTTTTGTCATCCGTAAATTGGTTTGCTCGAAATTGGCTTTATTGATTTTGGCATTTAACAATTCTGCGCCGTACATATTGGAACCGCGAAAGTCAGTGTGATCCAGTATGGTGTTATCGAGAGTTGCTTCAAAAAGGTTGGTTAATACAACTTTGGCTTGCGTTAAATTGGCTCCGGCAAATTTGGCAAATTTGGCATTGGTTGCCGATAGGTCTGTTTGTTGTAATTGTGCAGCCATAAAATTGGCTCGTTCAAACTGGCTGTAGCGGACATCACAACCTGAAAGGTTCGCTTCGTCCCAAATGGATTCGTTAGCTAAACATTCAACAAAACAGCTTCCTGGAGAGAAATTTGCACCAGATGCCTTTAATGCTGATAAGTCGGATAGTTCAAAGTTGGTGTTGCCTCCGACGCATTCTGAAAACGAAGCTTCTTGTAAATTACACTGGCTGAAGTTGGCTTCAGACACATGGCTGCTGGAGAAGTCTGTGCCATTCAAATCGGAACCTTGAGCGTTAAATTGCTTCAGGGATGCTTTTACCGCACTGGCATCAGCCATGGTGATGGCTTCACCAATAGCGTGGTCAAATATTGCTTCGTCACAAAACGCACCCGTTAAATTTGCCTTGTTAAGCATGGCTTGAGATAAGTTAGCTTTAAATAAATCCGCTTCAATAAAAAGGGACTCAACACATTGAGCCTCTGTAAGATTGGCTTGGGTTAGCAGGCTGCCACTGAGATCACAACCGGATAGAATGGCCCCTGTTAGATTTGTTTTTGTTAAATCTGTGCCGATGATTGATACACCATTAAAATTCATAAAGGATAAATCAAGTTCAGCTAAGGGGAGTTCGTCAAGCGGTTTATCTTGGTCTATTAGAAGTTGCACTGCGTCTCTATTCCAGACCAGCGGTACTTCGAGTTTGGCGATACGTTCCTGTTCGGCGGCTTCTGCATTTTTAAACGCTTTGTCGGCATCTTTGGGCTCAACACCCAGACCAATTAGGTGGGCGCGCATTTCTTGTTTAGCTTGAGCGAGATCATTTTTAACAATTTTGTCTAGTTCTTCGGGCGATAAGCGAACGTTATCTTCTGTTTCCTCTTCTTCCTCATCATCTTTTAGCTTCTCAACCCACTCTAGAAAACGTTCGTGTACAACGGGCAGCTCTGTGGCGGTTGATAAGGGTTCTGAGAAAATAAAGCAGTGGCTGAACTCGGGGTAATCTTCGCCACTGACCTCTAGCCAGCCTCGCCATGCAAGCACCATCTGTTCGGTGTCCATGTTGACCCAGAGGGTATCAAGGTTCATACCGACTTCGTGGAATTGCTCGATTGCTAGATCGTTTTCTATATACGTTTTTGTTGAGATGTCGGTTTTACGGTTTAGAAAACAACGTACTCGTAACCCCGGAAGTTGGCTTGAATAATTGGCCTCAATTGGGTGCATGTTACTGATGTTAATGCTTTCATCACCGGTTAAAAACTCTTTGGTTTGCTGATCAAGAGGGGCGGCGTTAAAAAAGCTCCAATCAAAGTCCTCTGGAAACCAGGGCCAGCGCTTTTTTACGTAGGATTTATCGTAGGTGCCTTGTTTCTTTGCGCGAGATTGCCAATTTCTATTAATGGGGCCAAAACCTGCCAGTGGAGGGCGGCTTTGAGATGATGTCATTGACTGGTCGCCATATTCTATATTTGGCAGCGGGTAACCAGCAGAGCGACTATCTTTTTCAACGCCTTTTCCTAGGGGGTTTTCTGGATGAGCGTCACCACCAATACTGTTTTCATAGCGAAGAGGTATCTTGGTAAAGGGTTCTGGGTCGCTATATTTTGTGGTGCTCTGCCAGTGTCTGTCACCCAGTACGATGAGTGGTTTTGTTAATGATCCAACGGTAAACTCAACTTTTCGAGCGCGAGCTGGGTCCTGCCCTTGGCAGTGTCCGATAAGGAATCTATCTGAGGATGTTTTGGCAAATGCGTAATCAGATTCATAATAGACGCTGCCGATACCATCATCATCACCTGGGTAAAACTCGTCCCCGGTTGGGTATAGTTGCTCTTCGACAATACTGGGTAATTGTTCGTGGTGCATGTCAAATGTGGCTTTGACCACCAATGACAATGAGTGGCCCGGATAATAAATGCGTCCAGCAAAGGGCGCAAATGTAAACGGTGTGTCGTTGATGATTTCCATGACCATGGGTTATTGAGTCTCGCTCATAAGGGTGTTTTTTTAGTTATTGCATCAGCAAAATTGACGATTAAGGGGGTGGCTTCTTGAATCAGAGAAAGAGGAAGATAACCTCGGTATTCAAATACAACGTGTAAAGTATCATTTCTTAGTGAAAAGCTGGTGAGTTTTCGCCCGCCTAAGGCGTCAAAAAATGCTATCAGGGATTGTTCTACGTCTGGATTGAGCGTTAGGCGTTTTGCAGATTTGTCGTTGGTTGCAAGGTGCTCAAGGAAGATTTTATTAAGAGCGGGGGCCGTAAAGTTAGCGGTATTAAGATTCTGTGGGCGGTTTGCCTTCCTTGGGTCTTTCTTATCTAACAAGTAGATGCCCAGTTGTTGGTTGAAACTTACCGAGATGCGATTGAGGTCGGGTAATACCGTTAATTCGTAATGTTTTGTTTTACGAAGCAGCTCCCCTTGGCGTATATCGGTACGGCCGGCGTCGAGAGTCATCGACATTGATTCGGCAAGCGAAGGCATGCCTTCAACGGCGCTTTTTTTTGCAAGCCCCGTCATGTCCACCAGATCCCACTTGTTGATATAAAATAGGAACAAAAAACCGACAATGATAGCTATCGTGCCCATTACGTTTTCATTCATTCGTTTCATGGTCTCTTATTTTACTTCGAAGCTTTTATGTTTGATCTTTGCTTTTGTTAAGTCAATGGTTTTTGCTTTTATGACAACTTCACCGGACTCTATACGGGTGCATGATTTGGCTTTTAGTAAGATTTTTTTCTTTGTTTCTAGAGCAATATCGCCATCGGCACTGGCCTTTATTGCAGTGGCTCCTACTTTTACTTCAAAACCTGCTCCATCTAGCTCGGTTGTGCAATCATCCCCGGCTTTGTTGGAAATAAGCTCAGTCGCCTCGTATTTTAGTGAGCCTGTGACTTTTCGAAGGCGGTCAACGAGATTCTTGCTCTCGCTGTAAGAGGCGTGTTGTGAGGTATCGATTCCTACCATGTTGCTGTTTTTAATACCCAGGTAGGCATCTTCTTGGCCACCGCTGTTAGTGGTTATTTTCCAGGCATAGGTGCACTCATGCCAATCACCACTAAAGCTTTGGTCGATACCTTTAGCGCCACCAAGAACTATCTTTGCCTTGTTCTGTTGTGCCTCAATAGTAATGGATTTGGCTGCTTCATCCATCACAATTTTATTTTGGCTATTATTATCAATAGTGATACGGGCGCCGTCTTTCTCCATAGATATAAGGTTGCCACATTCTTGGGACAAATAGATCTCTGGTGAACCTCCGTTGTTAGCTAACGTAACTTCGTTACCACATTCCTGTTCAAGGGTAATAATGGGGTCCTCTGCTTTTAAGAATATTTCATTCTTACATTTTTGTTTAATGCTAATAACTTCTTCGCCAGGTTTGCCTTCCATCCAAAGCTCGTTTTCACAAGCCTGCCAAAGAGAAATGCTTTGAACGTCGGCTTTGCCCTCCATTACAAACTCATTTTGACCGTAATCACGCATGATACTCTTGGTCTTTTCGCCTGGTAGTTCCAGTGGTGTTGCTTGATGGTTATTGTAAACACGCCCTGTGATAACGGGTAAATCTGGGTCACCTTGTAAAAAGCTAACAAGCACTTCTTGACCAACGTGAGGGATATATTGCGCGCCCCATTTTTTGCCTGCCCAGTACTGTGATACACGTACCCAGGTTTCACCGACACGGTCGGCGTCTTCCCAGTGGAATTTCACCTTAACGCGACCTTGTTCATCGGTATCGATTTCACCTGCGCCGGTAACAACGGCTGTTTGAGGGCCATTTACTAATGGTTTAGGGGTGTTTCGATTAGGGCGAAATATCACCGTTGTTGGGATTGCTTCGAAGGTGTTGTTGTAGCGAGCTGTTGCCGCATTCTCTTCTTCTGGCTCAGCGGGTGTTGCTAGGGCTTCTGCTAGGGAGCGCATAACATCGGTTAACGCATCACTGCTAGCGTTGCGAGCCATGGCAACTGAGGCGATTTTATTGATAGCGGTAGCTGCTTGTAATCCAAGGGTGGTTTCGCTATTGGTCATGTAGCTGGTGTCAACGGCGTAATGACTTACTGATGTGATCACATAACCACTTTGATAGTCATCGGCAGCTTCACCTGTTGCATCGTGCCCCGATAGCGTGAACTTACCACAGGGGTGAAGGCTTCGGTTGTCGCTTTGACCCGTTACCGTGTCATAAGACACTTCGTTCTCTTCAGCGCGAATGCCTGTCAGGGCAGTTTTCTCACCGCTATTTCGGTACTTTCCTGGATACTCATATTGGCTGTATTCTGAGACCATTGGGTACTTGTCTGCTAATAACGTTGGGGTTGGGGAGGCGATAGGGCTGGCTGATGCACTGGCAAGAGCGTAGTCGTAGTCGTGTAACAATACACCACCTGTCCGCATATCGTAGCGATGAGCCCAGTGTGTGATTTGTTCTCCGGGGCCGCTACCTTGTACATAAGGAATTTCGTGTTCGCTGTCATCGCCTCCAGTTGTTGCTGGGTTAAATCGGTAGGCACCATCGTGATCACTTAACATCATCACATGTTTGCCTTCACCATCCTCATGGCGAAAATAATAGAATATCCCTTCGTCTTCCATGATACGGCTAAGGAAATCGAAATCGGATTCTTGGTATTGTGAGCAATAGTTGCGGACTTCGTATTGGCCAACAAAATTTGTGGCGTAGTCTTGATCAGAAATGGCGGCGTGCTCTGCCAATACTTCATCAATAATGTCCACAACACTCATCTCTTGAAAAATACGGCTTTTCTTATTTTGAGAGAGAAACCAAAACCAGGGGACTATTTGGAGTTCATAACGGCGAAGTTGTCCATCGGCGGCTGATCCTGCGGTGGTACCAAGTACATTGCCGGCCTGCATGCGTTTGACATAACCATTAAAATAACGGGTTTTATCTTCTTCTGGAAAAGTAATAGAGAAACTGATGCGTTTGCCAACAATGCCTGTTGGGTCAATGTTGAGATCTTGACAGAGGACCTTTAGGTCGAAATTAAAGAGTTTTGAGATCGCTTCTTGACCAGCGATGGATTCAAGCAAAAGCTCTCCATCAACGCCGAAGGTGCTGGAATCGGTTTCTATTCTTATATGATGCTCGTTTCCAATATCACCCATGATTGTCTCTCCTGTTATCGCCGTATTTTTACGATCATTAATGCTAGTACTATACTAGCTTTGGCTGCGTGCCATGCCAATGATTTAGCTACTTATTATAGTGACAGTTGTTGATGTATGGAGTGGATAATTCTGACTAAATTAATGTGACATATTCACGCTGTTGGGGCTTTACTTGGATTAGGTGTTAGGAATCGATGGTCAGAGTTTGATATAGCGTATTGTTAATTCGTAACAAATCTTTAACTTCATGCAACTATATAGGGTTATGTACTAGCCAATACAAGATAAAAGTGGATAAGATGGAAGGATGATGATGTGTATACGCTGTAAACTGTGTTGGCATCAAGAATGGAGTAGGTTTAACCCTCTTTTCATTTTTTGGGTTAGAAATGGCCAAAAGCTACTACTTCTAAAGGAGATGATCTCTTTTGTCGCATGTAGCATGTAACCATTGAGGCGCCTCGTCACCTGACCTTGTGGTTGTAAAAAGTGAAACCTACAGATACTTCAAACCCTAGTTATTATCATCAAATAGTGGATTGCCAGTGGGCATGTCCAGCCCATACTCCTGTTCCCGAATATATTCGCTTAATTGCTCAAAAACGTTATACCGATGCCTATATGGTTAATTGGCAGTCGAATGTGTTTCCGGGCATTTTGGGCCGAACCTGCGATCGACCTTGTGAACCTGCTTGTCGTCGGGGGCGAACGGAAGAAGAACCCGTTGCTATTTGCCGATTAAAACGAGTGACTGCTGATAACAAAGGCGATATGACATTGGTATTGCCAACAGCGGACGCTAGTAACGGTAAGCGCATTGCTTGTATTGGTGCTGGTCCTGCATCTCTAACCGTTGCTCGTGACCTTTCTTTATTGGGTTATGAGGTTGTTGTTTATGATTCAGGGAAAAAAGGCGGCGGTATGATGCTGTCACAAATCCCGTCTTGATGAGGAGGTGGGCTTTATTTTGAAGCAAGGTGTTGTCACACACTTTAATTCAGAAATTACTTCTATGAAGTCGATGCTGGATAAAAACTACGATGCCGTTTTTGTTGGTACCGGCGCGCCTAGAGGGCGGGGCCTTGAGATACCGGGCCGTGCGGAGGCTTCAGCCAATATACACACGGGAATTGAGTGGCTGGCGAATGTGACATTTGAACACGTCGACAGCATTGGAAAAAGAGTTATTGTGTTAGGGGGCGGAAATACCGCTATGGATTGTTGCCGCACGGCCCGCCGCTTAGGCGGAGAGGATGTGAAGGTTGTTGTTCGTAGTGGTTTTGACGAAATGAAGGCATCCCCTTGGGAAAAAGATGATGCGTTGATGGAAGATATCCCCATTCTGAATTATCACGTACCAAAATCCTGTATTTTAGACGGTGGTAAGTTGGTGGGGTTGCAATTTGAGCTTGTTAAAGCGGAATACGATAAGAGTGGCAGACGATCATTAGTACCGACAGGGGAGCCTGATGTCACCATCGAATGTGATGATGTATTGATCGCTATCGGGCAAGAGAATAGCTTTCCTTGGATAGAGAAAGATATTGGCATTGAGTTTAATCAATGGGATATGCCAGTGGTTGATGACGTTACACTGCGATCCAGTCATGAGAGCGTGTTCTTTGGTGGCGACTCGTCATTTGGCCCTAAGAATATTATCAGCGCTGTTGGTCAAGGGCATCAGGCGGCTATTTCGATTGATCTTTATTGTCAGGGTCAGTCATTGATTGAAAGGCCTGCGCCAGGAGTCAATCTTACTAGCCAAAAAATGGGGGTGCATGAGTGGTCTTATGACAACGGGATTTCGCATGAAGAGCGCTTTGCAGTGCCCCATGCGGATAAAACAGAGACGTTGAAAAACCTAACCTTAGAGGTTGAATTAGGGTTTGATGAGCAATTGGCGTTTGATGAGGCGAAACGTTGTCTGAATTGTGATGTGCAAACGGTTTTTACGGAGGCTCTTTGTTACGAATGTGATTCTTGCATGGATGTATGCCCAACTAGCTGTATTAATTTCACAGAGAACGGAAAGGAGAAAGAGCTCCGGCCTCGTTTGATTATTCCTGCGGAAAATACGGAGCAACCGTTGTTGGTGTCTGAAGCGTTAAAAACCGGGCGGGTGATGGTTAAAGATGAAGACCTGTGTTTGCACTGTGGGTTATGTGCAGAGCGGTGCCCCACCAATGCGTGGGATATGCAGAAATTCATTTACCAAGAAGCACAGGCGGGTAAGACATGCGCGCAGTAGATAATAAGGCCGTAAATGTAGTAGAAAATACAGCGGAAAACAGAAAAGTTTCAGCTGTTCGAATAAATGATTTTGTTATCAAATTCGCTAATGTAAACGGCACAGGCTCTGCCAGTGCGAACCACCTGTTTGCAAAGTCCATTTTCAGATTAGGTATCCCGGTGAGTCCCCGTAACGTCTTCCCATCCAATATTCAAGGATTACCTACTTGGTACGAAGTTCGAGTGAGCGAGCAGGGGTATTTGGGACGAAAAGATACTGTTGATATCATGGTGGCAATGAATGCTCAGAGTTTTTTGGATGACGTGAATAACGTCGCGCCTGGCGGGTACGTTTTGTATGATGCTACAAAACCCCTTGATACGGAGCGTTATCGATCAGATATACATTGGATTGGTATTCCTATTACTGAGATATGTTTACGAGAATTTAGTAATCCAAAGCAGCGGCAGTTATTTAAAAATATTGTTTATGTAGGTGCTCTCATCGCATTGTTGGATATCGAATTTGCTGTGGTGAAAGATCTGATTAAAGATCAGTTTTCGGGTAAAGAAAAACTGATAACACCCAATGTTTTTGCGTTAGAATTGGGTTGCCAATGGGCCAGAGAAAACCTTTCCTGTCCATTAAATATTAGGGTAAAACGCTTAGATAAGTTGGCGAATAAAATCCTTATCGATGGTAATGAAGCTGCGGGTTTAGGTTGCGTTTATGCTGGGGCTACAGTCGCGGCTTGGTATCCGATTACTCCTTCCACCTCCCTGGTAGATAGCTACAGTAAGTACTGTGAGCGGCTGAGAATTGATGCTGGTACGGGCAAGAAAAAGTTTGCCATCGTTCAGGCTGAGGATGAGCTGTCAGCGGTGGGTATGGTGTTAGGCGCAAGTTGGAATGGCGCTAGGGCTTTTACCGCCACCAGTGGTCCAGGGCTATCGTTGATGTCGGAGTTTTTAGGCCTCGCCTATTATTCTGAAGTCCCGGTTGTATTGTTTGATGTGCAGCGAGGTGGCCCGTCTACGGGAATGCCAACCCGTACACAGCAGTCTGATGTGTTGGCCGCAGCCTATGCGTCTCACGGTGATAGTAAGCATCTTTTATTGTTTCCAGCGAACCCGACGGAATGTTTTCAGTTTGCAGCGAAAGCTTTTGATCTTGCAGAGCGTTTTCAAACGCCCGTTATTACCTTGTCCGATCTTGAGCTGGGTATGAACGATTGGGCGACGGATAAGTTCGAGTGGGATGATACCGCCCGATATGATCGGGGTAAGGTACTAACCGCTGATGATCTTGATGCGCTCACTGCACAAGGTAAAGAGTGGGGACGATATGACGACGTTGATGGTGACGGTATTGGGTATCGTACGTATCCTGGAGTTCACCCAGATAAAGGTGCTTATATGACGCGAGGCACCTCGCATGATGCATTTGCTCGATATACGGAAAAGGGTGATATTTATGTGGAGGGCATGGAACGTTTGCGGCGTAAGTTTAAGACGGCAGCAAAAGCGCTTCCCGCTCCAATTATCAAACCTTCTGATCAGAACAGTTTATACGGTGTGATTTGTTACGGGACTACCGATTTAGCGATGCAGGAGGCATTGGACCTTTTGACAGCGCAAGGTATCGAGTTGGACATGATGAGAATCAGAGCATTTCCTTTTTGTGACGATGTGTTTGATTTTGTTGAACACCATAAGCAAGTCTTTGTTGTTGAACAAAATAGGGATGCTCAGATGCGTATGTTGATGATCAACGAAGGCGATATTAATCCAGTTAAGCTGGATGCAGTTCTGCATTATGACGGCATGCCTATAACGGCAACGTTTATCGCTGATAGCATTGCTGAAAAATTACAACAGTTGATTCCTAATAAGCAATTTGTAGATAGCACCCCAGATAAGACCTCTTCAAAAAAAGGAGCTAAGTGATGAGTTATATTGCTAAATCAAAATTCCATCATCCTAAGTTGCCAGTGAATGATTTAGGACTAACCCGACGAGATTATGAAGGCCCGTTATCGACATTATGTGCGGGGTGTGGGCACGACTCGATTAGCGCGGCTATTATTCAGGCCTGCCATGAAGTTTCTATTGAACCTCACAAGGTAGCTAAACTTTCGGGCATTGGGTGCTCATCGAAGACACCAACCTATTACCTCGACAAATCTCATGGTTTTAATTCCGTACATGGTCGTATGCCCTCTATAGCAACAGGTGCTAATGTTGCCAATAAAGATTTGCTGTATATCGGTATGTCCGGAGATGGAGATACTGCTTCAATCGGTTTGGGGCAGTTTTCTCATGTTGTGAGACGTAAGCTGAATATGGTGTACATCGTTGCGAATAACGGTACCTATGGTTTGACCAAAGGCCAAAATTCAGCGATGACCGATTTAGGTTCAAAGAATAAAAAAGGTGTTGAAAACCCATTTGACGCGATTGATATTGCTAGTTTGGCATTGCAGTTGGGTGCAACCTTCGTGGCGAGAAGCTTTTCGGGAGATAAGGATCAATTAGTGCCGTTATTGAAAGCGGCAATGGCACATAATGGATTTGCGTTAATTGACTGTTTGTCGCCGTGTGTCACGTTTAACAATCATGTGGGTTCAACCAAAAGCTATGATTATGTGCGAGACCATAATGAAACCCTGAATCGAACTGATTTTGTACCCATGAAAGAAGAAATTGTTACGCATTATGAGCCTGGCTCTAGTCGAGAGGTATGTTTGCATGATGGTTCTGTGTTGCATTTGCATAAGTTGGACGATGAATATGATACGAGTGATCGTGTCGCCGCTTTACATTATCTTCAGCGTAAGCAACATGAAGGTAAGGTGTTAACAGGATTGTTATATGTAAACACGGATACTCCTGATTTACATGAGATAACCAATACAGTGGATAAGCCCTTAAACCAATTAGTCGAAGCTGACTTATGTCCTGGTAATGCCGCATTACAGAGCATTAATGAGAGTTTACGATAAGCGTTATGGTTTGTGTGTGGGGCATTGGTAAATTTGATATCTATCGGCTGGCATAGTAACTGAAAGGGTCTATTTCTTCAGGTATTATGCTGGCTTTTCCTCGATACGCTCGCTGTATATCCCACCTTCAAAATAGGGTAGAATACGCGCCTTTAACTTCTTATATTCCTAATTTACTTCAAATCATTGATGAGAGCTTCGTTCTAGATGGAAATCAACCCAATTGTTACCCATATCAAAGACCTTCGAATGCGCACTGACGCGTTGAGGGGGTACCTTTGACTATGAAGGCAAAAGTGAGCAGTTAGCAGAGGTATCTCTCGAGTTAGAAGACCCCGATATCTGGAATAAACCCGACCGAGCCCAAGAGCTTGGTAAAGAGCGTGCTTCACTAGAAGCCGTTGTGGGTGGTATTGACAAGATGGGGAGTGAAATTGATGACGCTGACGGTTTGTTGGAACTGGCAGTGGAAGAAGACGATGAAGGTACCTTAGAAGACGTGCTAGCAGAACTTGCCGCCATCGAATCTAAGGTAGCAGCGATGGAATTTCGTCGTATGTTTTCTGGTGAAATGGATGCTAATAGCTGTTATCTCGACATTCAGTCAGGCTCTGGTGGTACAGAAGCGCAGGATTGGGCTGAGATGTTGTTACGAATGTACTTGCGCTGGGGCGAACGCAAAGGCTTTAAAACGGAGCTAATTGAGGCCTCTTCTGGCGATGTTGCTGGTATTAAGAGCGCCACAATTCACTACCAGGGTGAATATGCCTATGGTTGGCTACGTACAGAAACCGGTGTGCACCGTTTAGTGCGTAAATCGCCATTTGATTCAGGTAATCGACGCCATACATCGTTTACCTCGGTTTTTGTATCCCCAGAGATTGATGACAATATTGAAATTGATATAGACCCTTCTGATGTTCGAACGGATACCTACCGGGCCAGTGGCGCCGGTGGTCAGCACGTTAACAAAACTGATTCAGCGATACGTTTAACACATATGCCGACTAATATTGTGGTGCAGTGTCAAAATGATCGCTCTCAACACAAAAACAGAGCGCAAGCGATGAAGATGTTAAGGGCGAAGCTGTATGAGTTTGAGCTACAAAAACAGAACTCTGAGAAGCAGGCACTAGAAGATACGAAATCAGATATTGGTTGGGGGAGTCAGATCCGTTCTTACGTTTTGGACCAATCCCGCATCAAGGACCTTCGAACGAATGTTGAGACCAGTAATACTGGGAACTTCTTGGATGGCGATATAGACACATTTGTTGAGGCTAGCTTAAAAGCTGGTTTGTAATTATTGAATTTGGCCATATTGAACGTGGCTATTAAAGACTAGAGAGAAGAAACACCATGGCGAACCAAAAGAAAGGCGGCAGTGGCGCAGAAACAAGTGCTGCAGAAACTGAAATAGATGAGAACAAGTTAATTGCTGAGCGCCGTTCTAAGTTAAAGAGTATCCGTGAAAAAGGTAAAGCATATACCAATAGCTTTCGCCGCGACCAATTTTGCCAAGATTTACAAGACGAATATAAAGATAAAACCAAGCCTGAATTAGAAGAAATGGCTGTGCCAGTGAAAGTGGCTGGTCGAGTTATGCTTAATCGCGGAGCTTTCTTAGAAATTCAGGATATGTCCGGTCGTATTCAGTTGTATGTTAATCGAAAAGGCCTGGAGAAAGATGTTTTAGCCGATATTAAAACATGGGATTTAGGTGATATTGTTGGTATCGAAGGAACGTTACAACGTTCTGGAAAAGGTGACTTGTTTGTTGATATTGAAGTAGAGCACCACCTGGTTAAATCTCTTCGCCCATTGCCTGACAAGCATAAAGGTTTGACGGATACTGAGATGCGTTACCGTCAGCGCTATGTCGATTTGATTATGAACGAAGATGTGCGCGAAACCTTCCGAGTGCGCACTCAAGTTGTCGAAGGTATTCGTCGCTTCCTTAACGCGCGCAAGTATATGGAAGTGGAAACGCCAATGATGCACGTTATTCCTGGCGGAGCTACGGCGCGACCTTTTAATACCTTCCATAATGCCTTGGATATGGACTTGTTCTTGCGTGTTGCGCCAGAGCTATATCTTAAGCGTTTGGTTGTTGGTGGATTTGAGCGTGTGTTCGAGATTAACCGTAACTTCCGTAATGAAGGGTTGTCTACACGACATAATCCAGAATTCACCATGGTTGAGTTTTATCAGTCTTACGCAGACTATAAAGATTTAATGAATCTTACTGAAGAAATGCTACGTACCATTGCCCAAGATGTTTTGGGTACAACGGAAGTGGTTTATGGTGATGATACATTTGATTTTGGTAAGCCTTTTGAGCGTATGACTATCCTAGAATCTATTTTGCACTTTAATCCAGAGATTACCTTGGAACAGCTTGGCGATAT
>MAAC01017472.1_pt1 | contig 99058 bp, 81 predicted proteins | sample 1115981 | NCBI WGS metagenome assembly MAAC01 (sample SAMN04961126, study PRJNA320927) | seawater metagenome | isolation source: sample BD02T64 sea water enriched with oil for 64 days | place: USA:Gulf of Mexico | collected 2013-07-27 | reverse complement strand
GATCTACGTTGTGTTCTACCTTCTACACCTGCGGTGTCTAAAGCTCCACGAACGATATGATATCTAACTCCTGGCAAATCTTTTACCCTTCCACCTCTAACCAATACTATCGAGTGCTCTTGCAAATTGTGTCCTTCTCCAGGAATGTACGCATTTACTTCATTACCATTTGTCAACCTTACCCTTGCAACTTTACGCATTGCTGAATTTGGTTTTTTTGGTGTTGTAGTGTAAACACGAGTACATACCCCTCTACGTTGAGGACACGAATTTAAAGCAGCCGATTTGCTCTTCTTGGTTATTTTGGCTCTTCCTTTTCGTACTAATTGTGAAATTGTTGGCATATTATTCTATAATATTATTTACTAAACCCTCTTCTAAGAGGGCTGCAAAGGTAGAAATTAAAATGAATAATTCAAATCTTAAATAATTAATTTTCAATGTTCTCTATAATTTAATTTGTTAAGCATATTAATTAACCATTATTTCCGTTAGTTTTATAGTCAAAATAAACGCTTTTGAAGGTCATAAAAACTCTCATTTTATATTTTAGTATAAGCATGATCTGCTTTTCTCCCCTCCTAGCTCAAAATTTAAATCTTTTAGTAAACGGAAAAAACAATTCAGAGACTATGACTATAGATTCTATAGGCTATAAAAAATCATTTCCAAATTATAAGTCTCTCCAAGATGAATTAAACGCGTTAAACTTAAAGCTTCAAAAAGCAGGCTACATTGAATTAAAATCTGTTTCCATTTCACAACAAAACGATTCAACTTACCGCGCTTCACTAAGCTTAAAAAAGAAATTTTACACCATATATATATACTTTAATAAAAATACGATTTCAAAGTCATTTTTAGAAGGCATTGTTGATCACGTTAACTCAGATTATTTTGTAACTACCATCCAAGACAGCGAAGCTATTCTAAATCTAATCAATTCAAAACTTTCGGAAGATGGTCAACCGTTTGCATCTCAAAGATTGGAGAATATTAAAAAGAAGGATAATAACTCACTTCAAGCAACGCTCTCAATTTCAACACACGCTACAAGAACAATAGACCATATAGTTATTAAAGGTTATGAAAAATTTCCTAGATCATTTTTGAAACATTTTTTAAAACTAAAGCAAGGGGATTCTTTTGATTTGAACAGTATAAAAAAGAAAGCCCAAGATTTGATCACATTGAATTTTGTAAGTCAACTAAAAACACCTGAGGTGTTATTTACAGATAAAGCCACATCCTTATATTTATACTTAGAAAAAAACAAGAGTAATTCATTTGATGGGTTTCTTGGATTTGGCACCAATGAAGTTTCTAATAAAATAGAGTTTAATGGCTACTTAAATTTAAAACTCACAAATAACCTCAATTATGGAGAGACCATTAAAATAATTTATAAAAGCGATGCCTCAGAACAAAAAACATTTCAGGCCAATATTAATATCCCCTATTTATTTGGCTCCGCTATTGGAACAGAATTGGCTCTAAATATTTTCAAAAAAGACTCCACGTTTACTACAATTAATCAATCTGCAGATTTATATTATCAGATAAATAAAAACCAAAGACTTTTTTCTGGAATAAATGCCGTACAATCAAACAACTTATTAAACACAAATCAATCCGCTTTTGTCCAAGATTATGAAGCAATTTTTTATAACATAAAATATGAGTTGATAAAATATCAATACTATAATAAATTGTTTCCAATAAACTTCATTCTTGAATCAAAAGTAGGAATAGGTACACGTAAAGGTAGTAGTCTTAAAGAAAAACAGTCTATTTATAGCTTGGGAACTCATAAAATATTCAATTTAAACAACACTAACAGTTTTTATGTTAAACTCAATACTGCGGGTATAAATTCAGACAACTATTTAAATAACGAACTTTTGCGATTTGGAGGTATCAACTCTATACGAGGATTTGAGGAACAAAGTTTACTTGCTTCTTTTTATAGTGTACTAAACACTGAATATCGCTACACTTTAAGTCCAAGTATTTATATCCACTCCATAGTTGACGCTGCTTACTTTGAAAATGAACTCACTAATATTAGAGAAAAGCTATTTGGTTTTGGCCTCGGAATTGGTCTATTGACTAAAGCAGGAGTACTACGCTTAAACTATGCTGCAGGCAAGTCAGAAAGTCAAAAATTCAAACTCTCCAATTCAAAATTCCATATCAGTCTAAATGCGAATTTTTAACTAAAGCTTATGATTTAATAGCAGATTTTCAAAAAAAAATCAAAATTTTAGCAAATAATAATTGTTTTATTAACTTTTTATTATGATTTTTGGCCTAGACTAATTCAAATAAATTATAAAATGAAAACAAAGTTTAGTGGAATTTTAACGCTATTGCTGGCGTTTGTTGTGCAGATATCCTTTGCACAGGAGAAAACAATTTCAGGAACAATTTCGGATCAATCTGGAATGCCGCTCCCTGGAGTTAATATTATTGTAAAAGGTACAACCAATGGTACACAATCCGATTTTGATGGTAACTATACTATCAATGCGAATACTGGTGCCGTGTTAACTTTTACTTATGTAGGTCTTAAATCTGTAGAACGTACAGTTGGATCTGCAAATACTATTGATGTAACAATGGAAGAAGATGCAGCTGTTCTTGACGAAGTAGTTGTAACTGCCCAAGGTATTAAGAGAGAAAAGAAAGCTCTTGGTTATGCCGTGAGTGAAGTAAAAGCCGAAGAGCTTGAAAATCGTACAGAAGGTGATGTTGCCAGAGTACTTTCAGGAAAAGCTTCAGGTGTACAAATTACTTCACAAAGTGGATCTTCTGGTTCTGCAACAAATGTTGTAATTAGAGGGTACTCTTCTATTAATGGTAGTAACCAGGCATTATTCATTGTGGATGGTGTTCCTTTTAGTAGTGACAATAATACAACTGGTAGTTTTGCTAGTGGTAATGTTGGATCTTCTAGATTTTTAGATTTAGATCCAGACAACATTGAAAGCGTAAATGTGCTTAAAGGTTTGGCTGCAGCTACATTATATGGTAGTGCTGGTCGTAATGGTGTAATTGTAATTACAACTAAATCAGGTTCTGGAGCAGGTGCTGGTCCAAGAAAAACTGAAATAACAGTTAACACATCTTATTTTGTAAACGAAGTTGCTTCTACTCCTGATTACCAAGATTCTTATGGTGGTGGTTTCAACCAGTCATTTGGATGGTTCTTTAGTAACTGGGGTCCAAGTTTTAGAGCTGGTGGTGTAGACGGTTATCTTAATGATCCTGCTGGATTAATTGATGAAAACGGTACAGTAGCTCACCCATATAGTACTAACGTTGTGACTACTCAAAATTTAAGTCCAATTTTAGCTGCTAAATATGCAGGTGTTCGTTACGATTGGAAACCTTATAATAGTGTTGACAATTTCTTTAGAACTGGTGGTGTAAGCAAAACTTCTCTTAATATTAGAGGTGCTTCAACTGATGGTAACATTTCTTATAATGTAAACTACGGTCACCTAGATGAAAAAGGATTTACTCCTGGAAATGGTTTAAGAAGAAATAACCTTTCTGTTGGTGGACGTGCAAAACTTAGTAATAAATTTACTGTTCAAGCAACATTAAACTATTCTAGAACAGATTTCTCTTCTCCTCCAGTATCTGCCTCTCAAGGTAATGGTACAACTGGTTTCTCAGTGTTAGGTAATATTTTCTTTACTCCTAGAAACGTTGATTTAATGGGATTAGAATTTGAAGTTCCTGAAACAGGTGGTAGTGTTTACTATAGAAATGGTAATGATATTATCAACCCACGTTGGACTGTTAAAAATGCAGGAACAACTCAGTTGACAAACAGAATCTTTGGTACTGCTACATTATCTTATGAACTTAATGATAATTTAGGATTTACTTATCGTGCAGGTATTGATTTTTACAATGAAAGAGTTACTTCATATTCGAATAAACTTGGTGTAAACTTTAACGCTGCAATATTTGGATTCTATAATACAACAGATAACAACAATAGAATTTGGGATCATTATGCTGCAATTAATGGTAGCTTTGAATTATCAGAAGATATTGGTTTAAGTTTCGTTACTGGTGCAACTAGTAGATCTACTGAATTTGATTTACAAGGTGTAGCTAGTTCTGGTCAATTAGTATTTGGAGTATTAAGACACTTTAATTTTGCTAATCAAACACCTCTTCAATTCACAAGTTCAAGAAACATTATTGGTGTATTTGGAGAAACTTCTTTTGATTATAAAGATTACGCTTACTTATCAGTATCAGCTAGACAGGATTGGGTATCTAACTTACCTTCTGAAAACAATAGTCAATTTTACCCAAGTGTAAGTGCTTCATTCATTCCAACTTCAGCATTTGAAGGATTCAAATCTGCAAGTGGAAAAGGTCTTAACTATTTAAAACTTAGAGCTGGTTTAGGTCAGTCTGCAGGTTTTCCTGGAGGTTTCCCTACAGTTAACACAGCTGGACAATCAACTCAACAAAATGGTGGTTCTGTAGGTGGATCTGGTGGTATTATTACTAATACTATTAGTAACACTTTAGCAAACCCAGATTTAAAGCCTGAGTTAATTAGTGAAATAGAATTTGGTTTTGATACAAGATTCTGGGATAACAGAGTTGATATGAGTGTATCTTATTTTGATAGACAAACTAAAGACTTAATTGTAAACAAACCATTAGCACCGTCTTCTGGATTTACAAGAACTCAAGATAATATTGGTAAAGTAGAAGGAGACGGATGGGAAGTTGATTTAAGTGTTGATCTTGTTAGAAACGATGGAAATGGTTTTAACTGGAACTCAAGAATGAACTTTACTAAAAGTGAGCAAATTGTAACTGAACAAGCTGATGATCAAATTGTTTACGCAGGTTTCACTAACCAAGGTAATGCTGCTATTCGAGGAGAACAATTAGGTGTTATTGTTGGTAGTAGAATATTAAGAGATGCAAATGGTAACTTTACAGTAGATGCTAATGGTAACTACGTAAACGAAGCAAATATAGTTTTAGCTGATGGGAGATCAATTACTCCAATTATTGGTGATCCAAATCCTGATTATGTAATGAATTTTATCAATTCATTATCTTACAGAAACTTTAATTTAGGATTCCAAGTAAGTCATACTAAAGGTGGAGATATTTATTCTTCTACTATTGCTACATTATTTGGTCGTGGATTAATTGGTGAAGACAGAAAGAATACTTTCATCTTACCAGGTGTTAATCAAAATACTGGACAAGCAAATCAAGTTCAAATAAACAACTCATCTTATTACTTTAATAATGTGTTATTTGGCCCTTCTGAACTACAAGTTTATGATGGTTCTGTTCTTAGATTACAAGAGATCTCATTTGGATATACTTTCCCAGAGAAATTCTTAGAAAACACACCATTCGGATCATTATCTATTACTGCTAGTGGTTTTAACTTATGGTACGATGCATATAACACGCCAGACGCAACTAACTTTGATCCAAATGTAGCGGGTGTTGGTGTTGGTAACGGTAGAGGTTTCGACTATTTAAATGGTCCAAGTTCTAAAAGATACGGATTAAGTATTAAAGCATCATTTTAATTAAAAAAAATTGAAAATAAGACGCAACCTTTATCTTAATCTTGCATCTTATTTATAAATCACAGTATTATGAAAAAAATATATAAATATATTCTATTGGCAATGTTCTCTACGGGCACATTGTTCTACTCTTGTGAGACTGTAGAGCTAGAGAATTTAACTAGCCCAAATTCATTGTCTCCAACTCAAGCAGATGTTGATTTGCTCCTTAATAATATTCAAAGAAGTTATATGTTCTCTATGACTACTTTTAATAATAGAGGTGCTGATCTAGGTCGTATTGATTATATGGGTGGACGAAACTATTTCAATAATTATGGTTCTGGAACTGTTCAGGGCCCTTGGAATAACCTTTACACTTCAATGATTCCGGATATCGCGGCTATTGAAGGTCAACATTCGGCTGAAAATGATTTGTCATTCCATTTAGGAATTTCTAAAGTCATGCAAGGTCATCTTATGATTATGTTGGTAGATTTCTTAGGGGATATTGTTCATTCTGAAGCAAATAACCCTGCTGAATTTCCAACGCCTGTATTAGATGATGATCAAACTGTATATACTGCAGCTTTAGCTATTATCGATGAAGGTATTGCATACCTAAATTCAATTACAGACGATAATACTATCGGCGCTGGAGTTACTGACCTTTTCTACGGAGGAACTGCTGGAGATAGTCCTAATTCTTCTAATTGGGTTAAGTTAGCTAACACTATTAAAATGCGTGCTAATTTAACTACTGGTAATTATGCAGCAGTAGTTTCTGCTTCTAACGTAATTTCAAGTACATCTGATGATCTTGAGTTCAATTATGGAACTAACGAATTATCACCTGATAACCGTCACCCTGATTATGCTGCAGATTACAGATCTGATGGATCTAACATTTACCAGTCACATTGGTTAATTGACATTATGGTTAGTCAATACGGAGATGTAGATGCTATTGGATCAACAGATCCTAGAAGACGTTACTATTTTTACCGTCAAAACTGGAGAACTCCCAATAACTATGCGTTATATGAAGATGTAAATGGTGCTTTTGGTCCAGCTGGAAATATATATATCTCTACTGGAGGCGCAAATGCCGAAACTCTTGAATGTTCTGGTAATTCTGTTTTTTCACACTTAGAATTTACTCCTGGTGAAGATATCTGGTGCTCTATGCACTTAGGATACTGGGGTAGATCTCATGGTAATGATGAAGGTACACCTCCAGATAATTTCTTAAGAACTGCTTCAGGTGTATATCCTGCTGGTGGTAGTTTTGATGGAAGAGCTGATGCCTTTCCATATGTTGGAGAATCTATTTCCGGTACATATAACCAAGCAGTTGGTTTAGGTAACGGTGGTGGAGGCCAAGGAATTGAGCCTATCATTCTTGCTTCTTATGTAGAATTCTGGAGAGCAGAAGCTAACTTAATGTTAGGTAACACTGCAGCTGCTTCAACAAACATAGAAGACGCATTAACAATATCTATTGCTAAAGTAATGAGCTTTGGAAGTTTAGATGGTGGTGGAGATTTCTCTCAAGCACCAGATGCTGCTACTGTTGATGCCTTTATCGCTAGAATAAAAGCTGAATTTGACGCTGCTCCTGCTATGGGATCTGCATTAGATGGTAATGGGTTCCCTGTTGCTGCGGATAAAATGGATATTTTAAGTGAGCAATTTTTTGTAACCATGTTTGGCGGTGGAGCTGATGCTTTTAACTTTGTTAGAAGAACAGGTTACCCTAGAACTATGGCAAGAAGTTGGGATCCTAACCCAGGAACTTTCCCAAGAACAGTTCTTTACCCAGGCAACGAAGTTGGAGCTAATCCTAACATTCTCCAAAGAACAGATCTAAGTACGAAGGTATTTTGGGATGCAGGAACAACTAGTCCAGCTAATTAATAAAATAAAAAGAAGAATATATTATGAAAAAAATAATAAAAGTATTAATGTCATGTGCATTGGTTGTTTCTTTTAGCTCTTGTAGTGACAGTGACAATGTAATCGACGAAGTATTAGATTATGAAACTGGAGCAATATTAAGAACCATTGAGATAGTGAGTAATACACTAAACTCTGGAGATCCTTCAACAAATTTCACTGTTTCAATTGAGGAACAGGATGGAGAAGATGGTGGTCTATTAAAAGCAGTCCATGTTTATGGTACTCTTAGAGATTTAACTACAGACAATGGAAATACAGTTGCTGAAGACATTTTAATTAAGTCTTATGAGGCTTCTGTATTTACAACTGGACCAGTAGGTTTACCAAGAACAACAGTATCTGCTACTTGGGGAGAAACTGCTGCTGCAATGGGATTAAATAATGGGAACTCAACTGGTGGTGATATTATAGTTTTTGTATTAAAACTAGAGCTAACAGATGGTCGTATATTTGACGATGCAACTCAAGGTGGATCTGTAACTGGTGGTTTCTTTAACGCACCTCACAGATATAATGCATTACTATTATGTGCGCCGGAACCAGGTGATTACACTGTTGATATGCATGATTCATATGGAGATGGATGGCAAACTACTACTGGTAGTGGTGGAGCCGGAATCACAGTGACTGTAGATGGATCAGTATTTGCTGAAGTAGGAATCTGTTCACCTTATGGTGGAAGTAATGTTGGAACATTCTTAGATGAAAGTCTTGGAGGTTGTACTCCTAATGACGGATATGACGGTTCGGCAGTAGTTACTATTCCTGTTGGAGCTCTTGAAGCAACTTGGGATTTCCCAGGAGATCGATACGGAGAAATTTTCTTCGAAGTATATGGACCAAATGACGCTTTGCTTTTCGCTAGTGGTGGACCTGGAGATACTGCAGGAGGATTACTTCCTGTAGCTCTATGTGCTACAAACTAAAACAAAGAGTTACAATATAACTTTTATAAAAAGAGCTTTATTTTTTAATAAAGCTCTTTTTTTATACAATACAATCTCATTGAATACCTAAGTTCAATGATCCCTTCCAATACCCATATAATTTCATCAATAATATCCTTACAATCCAAACGATTAAAATATTCGTCCCCATCTCATTTTAAAACTCCACTGAGACAGAAATATTAGCCTCCAAAAAAAAACAAAACACTAAACTATTCTCTTAAATCACTTATACATAAAATAACAGCTACTTAGCGTATTTATAATAAATAAGTTAAATGATTTAAACATAAAAAACTTCTGGTTAATCAGATGTTTTTTATATTTATACAAATTATAACCAACCCTAATTGTGATGTTAAATACTCGATTATTTTTTACCCCCTTTTTAGCTGTTTTTATCTTGTATTCTTGTGAAAATGAGACTAAAACTAATCGCAATAATCAAAACAAGGACTCACAAAACAAGATCAGTAATAACAATTTATCTTCCAATTTTGTGAAAATAGCTACTGAGCAAAGTGGACTAACTTTCAATAATAAAGTAATTCATGATATTGCCACTAAGGCCAACCTATTTGACTACGACTATTTCTATAATGGTGCTGGCGTAGGTGTAGCCGATATAAACAACGATGGCTTACAAGACATCTTTTTTTGTGGGAATCAAGTCCCCAACAAACTTTTTATCAATAAGGGGAATTTAGTTTTTGAAGACATCAGTTCAACAGCAAATATTAACACCAATAAGCATTGGTCCAATGGCGTCACATTTGCCGATGTCAATAATGATGGTTGGCTCGATATATATATTTCTCAAGGCGGACCAAAGGAAAGGATAAAACGAAATAATCTTCTATTTATCAACCAAAAAAATAACAGCTTCAAGGAAGAAGCTACAACATACGGCTTAACCGATACTGGTATTAGCACACAATCTGCATTTTTCGATTTTGATAAAGACGGTGATTTAGATTGCATCGTTATGAACGAAAATGACTATTACGGAATTGAGCCTTCTGCATTTTACAATATTTTAAAGGACAAACAAAAGCTTAAGGAAAACTCTAGTCATCTTTATAAAAATGTCAATGGTAAATTTATTGACATCACCGAGCAAGCTGGCCTTTTAAAACCAACTTTTGGTTTAGGACTCTGCGTGAGTGATATTAATAATGATAGCTGGCTGGACATTTATATTGCAAATGACTATTACATTCCAGATGCGCTTTATATAAATAATAAAAATGGCACATTTACAGACCAAATAAAAACTACAACCAATCAGGTATCTTTTTATGGAATGGGCGTTGACATAGCAGATGTTAATAACGATAATTTAAAGGACATTTTTGTTCTAGACATGGCCTCTAATGACCATATCCGTTCCAAAACCTTAATGGCCTCTATGAACGTGCCTAAAATGGAATTATTAACAAATACGCTAGGACTACAACACCAATACATGTTTAACTCTTTACAATTAAACATGGGACGTAACAAATTTCACAATGTTGCACAGCTCACAGGAATATCTAAAACAGATTGGAGTTGGGCAGGATTAATCTTTGACACTAACAATGACTCGTATGAAGATATTTATGTGACTAATGGTTATAGACGCTATGCTTCCGATAATGATTCTAGAATGGAAATTACTAAAGCACAACAGCAACATCGAGGTAATGTCCCTTTAGCTGTAAAAGAAGCGCTTTATGTTAATTTGCCTTCCGAAAAGCTCGCTAATATATTATTCCAAAACAACGGTAATTTAGGCTTTGAGAATGTGACTTCCTTTTCTGAATTAAATGAGCCTTCATTCTCTAATGGCGCTGTTTATTCCGATTTAGATAATGATGGTGATTTAGATATTGTAGTTAACAATATGGACGACAACGCCTTTTTATTCAAAAATATGTCTATAGAAAATGGTACTGGCAATTTTTTAAAAGTATATACAAAAGGAACCTTGTCTGAAGATTTCTCAAAAGTCACCATAAGCTATAACGGGATATCTAAAACGAAAGAATCAAAGCGCGTACGAGGTTATTTATCTGCCGTAGATAATGCCATTCATTTTGGCCTAGGCAATACTACAATTATTGATACGCTAAAAGTTGTTTGGCCATCAGGAAAATATATTGAACACTATGATGTAATGGCTAATACCACAATTTCCTTTGATGAAAAAAACGCAAAAAAACAGATTATAGCTAATCCAATTCAAGAAACACCATGGTTTAATCAAATTAATAATGGTATTATTTTTACTCATAAAGAAAATAATTTTAATGATTTTAATAAAGAAATTTTACTCCCATACAAACAATCAACACTTGGCCCTTACATAACCAAAGGCGATGTCAATGGCGACCAAAAAGATGACATTTATATTGGCGGTGCCTTAGGACAACCCGGACAGATCTTTGTTCAAACAGTTAATGGCTTTTCAAAAGTAAATAATCCTATATTTCTAAAAGATGCCAATTATGAAGATATGGAAGCCCTGTTCATAGACATTGATAATGACCAGGATAACGATTTATATGTGGTTAGTGGCGGAAGTGAATTTAATGAACGCTCACAGCAGTTGAAAGACAGGATTTATCTCAACGATGGTAAAGGAAATTTCTCAAGAGTGACCGGGCAAGACATTGATAATTATACTATCAGTGGAAAAACAGTTACTAAAATTGATTATGACAAGGATGGTGATTTTGACCTAATTGTTGGCAATCGTATCAAACCACAAAAATATCCTTTACATGAACCGTCGCTAATTTATGAAAACATAAATGGTGTTTTCTCAAATGTCACAGGTAATATAGCTCCAGATTTTGAAGATTTTGGTATTGTAAATAAAGTCATTGCTACCGATTTCAATAATGATGGTTGGGAAGATTTTATCGCTGTAGGTGAATGGACACATATTGGTCTCTTTTTAAACGAGAATGGTGTTTTTAAAGATGTTTCTAGTGAAAGTAAATTGGACTTAGAGAAGGGCTGGTGGTTTAATATTACTGAGACTGACATAAACAACGATGGGCATAAAGATTATCTCGTAGGTAATGTTGGTAAAAACATTAAGTTCAAGGTGAGCCAAGAGAAGCCTTTACGCATTTATGCAGATGATTTTGATGGTAATGGCACACATGATGTCGTGCTTAGTAAAAAATATAACGGTATTTTTGTACCCATGAGAGGTAAAGAATGTTCGACCCAACAAATGCCCTTTATTGCAGAAAAGATACCGACTTTTAATGAATTTGCTAACTCAAGCTTAGTAGATGTTTATGGCGAAAATATAAATGCATCCTACCAAAGAGAAGTGACACAATTCAAATCTATTGTTCTTATAAATGATGGCAGTGGTAAATTCACAAAAGTAGATCTTCCAATTTTAGCTCAATCGATGCCTATTCTTGATAGTGACACTTCCGATTTTAATAATGATGGCTTTGAAGATATTGTAGTCGTCGGGAATATATATAACACCGAGGTCGAAACACCCCGTCTTGACAATCCCTATGCACTAATCCTATTATCAAATGGTAAAGATGGATATGATGTCAAAACACCTTATGAAACAGGCTTATATCTCAGTACAAATGCTAAATCTGTAAAAGTGATTGAGAGGAAGAATAAATCTAAGCTCATCATTATAGGGAGTAATAATAGCAGTATCGAAACTTTTGAATTTAATAAACAATAAAAAATACTAATAATGGTAATGGAAAAGGAAACCAAAATATTTGGAATTAGAGCAGTTATTGAAGCCATAAATGCTGATAAAACTATTGATAAAATCTTTCTTCAAAAAGGATTGCGAGGGGAGTTATTTAGTGATCTCGAAAAACTCATTAGACAACATTCTATTAACGCATCATATGTACCAGTTGAAAAACTAAATAGACTCTCCAGCAAAAACCATCAAGGTGTGGTCGCTCAAATATCACCAGTCGAATATTACGATCTTGATAATTTAGTAATGAATGTTATTGAATCTGGTAAAACCCCTCTTTTTTTACTTTTAGACCAATTAAGTGATGTTAGAAATTTTGGTGCCATTATAAGAACTGCCGAATGTACTGGCGTTGATGGTATTATTATCCAGAAAAAAGGAGGCGCCCCAATTAATGGAGATACTGTTAAAACTAGTGCTGGTGCAGTATTTAATGTGCCTATTTGTAAAGTAGACCATATAAAGGATGCTATGTTTCATTTACAAGCTTCGGGTATAAAAGTAATTGCTGCAACTGAAAAAACAGATGATACTATTTATGATGTATCATTCGCTGAGCCCTGTGCAATTATTATGGGGTCTGAAGGTCGAGGAATAAACCCTTCCGTTTTAAAATTAGTAGATGCTAAAGCTAAACTTCCCATGTATGGTACGATAGGATCCTTAAATGTTTCCGTAGCTTGTGGTGCTTTTCTATATGAGGTGGTTAGACAGCGGCTTTAGGTTTCTTTATCTTTTTTAAAATGATAGGTAATTTTTATCCTGCTCTTTTTAGTTTGCTCCTCTGCGACTGGTTCGGGTTCTTCTATGGTTTCAATAAAATTTCCATCGGCATCAAAATGTCTTAAAAATGGATCATCGTCCTCATTATAGTCATCTTGCTCCCAAGCATATCTCTTAGGTTTTGCAATTGACTTTTTAAATATTATTGCGAAAAACAACCCCACTAATAAACCGGATAGATGGCCTTCCCATGATATCCCAGACTTAACAGGAAATACATACCAAATCATACTACCATATAGAAACACAATTAAAAGTGATAAAGCGATCAGCCTGAAATGTTTTGCGAAAATGCCTTTAAATAATGTAAAACTCATTAAGACATAAATTAATCCACTTGCACCAATATGATAAGCTGGTCTCCCAATGCACCATGTTAAAAATCCAGAGAGCAGTATTCCATAAAAAATAATTTTCCAAGAAATAGCTCTATAAAAATAAAACAGTGCAGTAGAGAGTACAAACAAAGGAACTGTATTGTGATAGAGGTGTTCAATATCACCATGAATAAAAGGACTAAAAATAAGCCCCTTTAAACCGCTTAAAGTTTTTGGATATATTCCTAAATATTTGAAATCGAATCCAAAACGTACTTCAAACCAAAATACAATCCATATGATAAGAATAAACAACACTGGATAACCAATGACACCAGTACTAAATCTAAATTGATCTTGAGTTTTCATTTATATTTTAATATTTTAATAAGACTGTCCGTAAATATTTGATCGCGACAATCTTGTACATTCCTAAAATTAAAGAAAAGATTGCAAATAGTTAACCATAATATACGCTTATGATAAATTGTCATAAACACGGATTAAATTCTCAATAAAAACATCCATAATTAGCACAATATTGGTATTTATATTTTTGTCTTGATGATTCTTCTATATCGCCTAAATTTAACTTAATTTTACCTTATGAATGAACCCTTAGCCGAACGTTTAAGACCAAAAACTTTAGAAGCATATATAAGTCAGTCACACTTGGTTGGACCTAAAGGTATCTTAACACAACAAATTAAGCAAGGGCTTATTCCTTCCATGATATTTTGGGGGCCTCCAGGAACAGGTAAAACGACCTTAGCAAATATCATTGCAAACACGTCTAAACGCCCATTCTATTCGTTAAGTGCAATTAGTTCTGGTGTAAAAGATGTGCGAGAAGTCATTGAGAAAGCAAAGCAAAGTGGCGGTTTATTTACAACCAAAAACCCCATATTGTTCATTGATGAAATTCATAGATTTAGTAAATCTCAACAAGATTCATTATTACAAGCTGTTGAAAAAGGATGGGTGACACTTATTGGAGCAACAACCGAAAATCCAAGTTTTGAAGTTATTCCCGCATTATTATCTCGATGTCAAGTATATGTACTAAATTCATTTGAAAAAGCAGATTTAGAAGCCCTTCTAACTCGTGCTGTTGAAAAAGATGACATATTATCTAAAAAGCAAATAATCCTCGACGAAACGGATGCGCTTTTACGCCTTTCCGGTGGTGATGCTCGAAAATTATTGAATATTTTTGAATTGATCGTAAATTCTTATGATTCGGAAAGCATCACAATAACGAATGATAAGGTTTTTGAAAAAGTTCAAAATAACACAGTTCGTTATGACAAAACCGGTGACCAACATTACGATATAATTTCAGCTTTTATAAAATCGATTCGTGGCAGCGATCCTAATGCAGCTGTATATTGGTTAGCTAGAATGATTGAGGGAGGAGAAGATGTGAAATTTATTGCACGTCGATTATTAATTCTTGCTAGTGAAGATATTGGTAATGCAAATCCAACTGCGTTAGTTATTGCGAATAGTACCTTCCAATCAGTAAGTACAATTGGCTATCCTGAGTCCAGAATTATTTTGAGCCAGTGTGCTACCTATTTGGCTTGTTCTGCAAAAAGCAATGCCTCATATCAAGCCATAAAAAATGCCCAACAACTCGTAAAAGAAACAGGTGATTTAAGTGTCCCCTTGTCAATTAGGAATGCACCGACAAAATTAATGAAGGATTTAGGCTATGGCGGTAACTATAAATACGCCCATAATCATGAGCAAAATTTTGCCATTCATGAGTTTTTACCAGATGAAGTAAAGCATACCAAACTCTATGAGCCTGGTAATAATCCTCGTGAAAATGGTCTTCGTGAATTTTTAAAACAACGCTGGAAAGACAAGTATAATTATTAGAATCTAATATCCAATTCCTCTACAATCGTCTTTTCTCCTTCAACATATTCTCTAACCCATTGGTTATCCTTTTTGTATATAATTCCCTTTTTGTTTTTAATCATAAATACATTAGGAATTGTAGCAGAATGAACAATAAACTCAACCTTATTTGAAATACTATTAATGAGTTCGAAACCGTTTGTTATAGGCTTAGCTTTTAAATAGCTTTTTGATTTCTCAATCTTAACATCATCCGATGCGTATCTTGAAGGCGCTTCTTTTTTCAGTGTTTCGTTGGTTTCAACCTTAATTTGCTTTTCTTTTAATTCCTCGATTTCTGCTTTGAGTTTTTCAACTTCTTTTGCTGCTTCCTCTTTTGCTGTATGTTCATCTTTATTTGCTCTGCTAATTATATTCTCATTTGGAGTATAATGGTAGTTTATATCTCCAAAACTATCAAAGGCTTTATTCAAAGCTTCTTTATATGCAACTTCATAAGTTTTAGACTTTGAATCTCCTAATTTAGATTCAAAGATAATATCACCATCACAATTTTTTAATACGACTTTAAGTTTCGTTTTAAGCATGCTGTTAAAGCTTACAACATCTGTTGTTAAGGCCAGACATTTATTATTGCTATAATCACTCTCATTAATTTCTTCTTTCATAAAGGCGTTAAAGCCTTTTTTCTTTAGTAGGAATCTGGTTATCGTGTTTAACCGATAAACATCTTTACCTTTTAAAAATTCGTAAAAATGAGGCACTACAACATATTTATAGTCATTTATACTAGATTGAGCATTAGTAAAAACTACAGCGCTTAGCACTAGAATTAATGTTATTATTACTTTTTTCATTTTTTTATTTAATTAATTTCCAAGGGATTGTAAATATACATTTTGTTTCTATAAATACTGTTTGAGTTCTAATAGATTGTCAACATGCTTAACATCACCATTCAATATTTCATTATGGTAATTAAAACAAATTGCGTCTAACCCTATATTTAAGGCTCCAAAAACATCGGCCTCAAGGTTATCACCAATCATAATACTATTTTCAAGAGTTGCTTTGGCCCCATTTAAAGCTTGATTAAATATTTTTGGGTTTGGTTTTTTAACACCCACCATTTCAGAATTAGTAACTGTATTAAAAAAGTGATTAATATTGGCGTTATTCAGTTTCCCTTGTTGCACCTCCTTAAACCCATTAGTGATAATATGAAGTTCATATTTCGCCTGGAGATATTCCAATATTTCCAAAGTGCCTTCAAATAAGTGATTAAACGTACACAAATGTGTAATATAATCGTCAGAAAGCTTATAAATCATACTTGGTTTTATTTTGACATCCATCGCATTAAAAGCGTCATGTAGCCGTCCAAAGCGCAATTTTGATTTTTCGATTTTTTCTTCCCTATATAATTTCCAATATTGAAAATTTATAGGTTCATAAATCTCTAAAAAGGCCTCCAATTCCACATCAATTTTATTGATTTGAAATATCTTTTCGAAAGTAAGCGCCGAATTTTTATCAAAGTCCCAAAGGGTATGATCCAAATCAAAAAACACATGAGAAATATTATTAATTTTCATTTGTAGAATCTAAAATTAAAGTAAATAATTCCCTAAAGCCAACCCATTGTGGGTCATCACTAAATGAATAATTATGAAACACAGGTGTAAACGTCCCATTTACCAACTTTATTTCGTTTATTATCTTAAAAAGGGATTCTTTTTTATCCAACAAGGATACATTTTTAAGTAATGCATAATCCATTAACTGAAATGGGTATATCATTAAAGGCGTTTGTATTTCATAATCCAAATCATAAAACAAAAACGGTGTACATGTGCCGGCTCTAAAACCAATTTCGTTAACATATCCCATTGTATAATCTTCATTGATCTCCAGTTCTACCAAATTACGATAAGCCTTGGGTAAACTTAATTTAGAAAATGAATTTCTAGAAACCTCTAAAGTCGTATTGATTATAGATTCCATATTGACCTTCTCTTTCTTCAAAATATCAAAATTCTCTAAAGCAAAATAGGAAACTTTCAAACCAACACGAGAATAATCGGCTACCGATTTAATTAAAGACACAAAATTTCGTTTGTTGATATTTATATTCTTATCGTAAGTGGTATAATCCCCTATTAGAAAAAACACAACAAATTTACTTTTTGTATGTTTTTGCATATTGATGAGCCACTTAAAGGTATTATAAGGATCTCTTTTAAAACCCAGCAAAACAAGATAGCGTTGGTATAATTGTTTTAGTCGAAGTCTGAATAAGTCCCCTAAGGTACCACCCACGGTGCGCATCAAGCCTTTTTGTTTAAAATAATATGCCATTGGCACATCAATTATTGGAGATACACGATAGTGTTTTGATTCAAATATAAAATCGGGAAAACGTTCTTGTATGGCCGACTTAAATTTTTGAGCCCAAATATCTACTACAGGTTGATGTAAAAAATCGTGCTTAAAAGCCAAACTATCTTTAGCCATAAAACGACCATAATCATCTTTTACATGTGGTAAATACTCTTCATATCTACTTAATAAATAAAATGAAGCAGCGAAAATATCAAAAGGGATTCCACTTTTTTCGCCATTATAAAAAAAACATTTTGTTTCCTCCCAATCATGCACTTGGAAATCGACATCAGACAAGCCTTGCTCAAATATTATATCGTGACTTTTTACAAAAAATTCATTTCCCAGAGCCTGTCTAGAATACGACATTTTTAGGCTATCGTGGGCAATAAAATCTTCAACAGTAGTCGTAAATGAAACTGGAAACCCTAAAATCCTGGTACAAATATGTTTAAAAATGTACTTTAATCTTGGGGTTATTTTATGTGTATAAACTAGAAGCATCAATTTATAAATACCAAAAATAAGAAATTACAAATACCCATAACTTTTATTGTAAAATAATATGCAAAGATTTTTTCATTAGAATCCTGAGATCCTCATATTAAATTTATAAAATGCCATTATCAGAAAAACTAAAGTATGCTTGCTCCGTAATGATAAGGTGGTCCAATACCTTTATATCTAAGCTCGTTCCTGCCAGTTTTAATTTTTGGGTTAACTGTTTATCCATGTGACTTGGTCTTAAAGTTCCAGAAGGATGATTATGAACTAAAATAAGCCCTGTTGCTCCTACTTGTAACGCTGTTTTAAGCACCAATCTAATATCGACCAAAGTTCCTGTTATCCCACCTTTACTTAATTGATTTTTCTGAATGATTCTATTAGAATTATTTACATAAATGATCCAGAATTCCTCATGAGGTAAATCTCCTAATATGGGTTGCATAAATTCAAAAACGGAATGGCTAGATTCGATTTTTTTTCGTTTCAAAGCCTCCCCTTCTCTTCGTCGTCTACCCAATTCCATGGCTGCAGCAATACTGATAGCTTTGGCCTCGCCAATACCCTTAAAAGTCTTCAGCTGTGCGAGTGATAATTTTCCTAATTCACTTAAATTATTGGCTACACTATCTAAAATTCGCTTAGATAAAGCCACAGCACTTTCTTCCCTATTACCAGCACCAATTATAATAGCGACCAGCTCTGCATTACTTAATGTTTCCTTGCCTTTATGATATAGTTTTTCTCTAGGCTGGTCATCTTTTGACCAATTTTTAATCGAAAATGAAGGCGATTTTTCTGACATAAAGTAAATGTACTTATTTTTTCGTATCTAATTATAAGGGATATACTAAAAAATGAAAAGTAAAATATTCAATAAATATTTATGCGCTCGAGTTTAACAGACATTTTATTATTGTACATTTCAAGTGTAATAAATTCGATGAGTATGAAATCTTTATTTGATTCTAAAGTTCACGATAATATCTTAAAAAGAATAGAATGTTTAGACAACAACTCACCAGCACTTTGGGGGAAAATGAGCGTTGACCAAATGTTGAAACATTGTCAATTAACTTTAGAAATTGCTAATGGCAAACGCGAGATGAAAGGTAGCGCTAATGGCTTTAAAAAAATTATTTTTAGCCTATTTAAGCCCATGATGTATAACGACAAACCCTGGAGGCACAACCTAAAAACAGCAAAAGAATTAATAATAACTAATCACTATAATTTTACCACTGAGAAAGATTATCTTATTGAGCTCATTAATGAATTTGTAAGTAAAAAAGACAACACTAATTGGCCTGAACATCCACTCTTTGGACATTTCACAACGGACCAAAGAGGTAAAATGCAATACAAACATTTAGATCATCATTTAAAACAATTTGACGTATAATTCTATGAGCAACTACCCTCCTCCTTATCATCAAGACAATGACAAGCTACATTTGATTGAAGTGATAAAAGCTTATCCTTTAGCTACTGTTATTTCGGTTAAGAACAACCAACCTTTAATAACTCATTTACCATTAATTTATCGTGAAGACGGAAAACTTATAGGTCATATTGATATATACAATCCCCAGACAAATTTATTGAAGGATAACAATGAAATAACCATCCTGTTTTCTGGACCGCAATGTTATATTTCTCCAAGCGTTTATACCACAACCCAATTACCAACCTGGAATTACATAAAAGTACATTTAAAGGGCACTGTAAGAGCCATTGAGAGCAAAGATGATTTAAAGGAATCTCTTATTAAGATGACACAGTTCTTAGAACAACCTGAGCACAAATATGTTTTAGAAGTAGACAATCCAAGAATGGAAGGCGCCATAAACTATATTAAAATGTTTGAAATTACCATTACCAAATGGGAAGGCAAATTCAAGCTTTCTCAAGACAAAAAGAAAAGTGATACCGCCAATGCTAAAGCAGAACTAATTAGAGCTAATAAAGAAAGTATTGAAGAATTTTTAGAAAAAATTATCTACATAAAACGCTAGCGCTTTGCTTTTGATCTTATCAGAAAAATCAATTAACTCAATTTCTTAATGGTTGAAAGCATCCTAAGTCTGTTTCATTAATAATAAAATCTGTACTTGTTTAATAAGTCAAAAACACTTATCGATGGTATTTTGTTGTCTATGCGCTAAAGGTCGTTGTTTATATATCTTTTTTTTTACCCAGATTATAAATAAATACTTTAACAAAAATTAAAAGGCTAACATTAGAATTAAAGAGTACAATTTAAACCACCCTTCATTAATTGATAATAACTTAAAAGTATAACAACTGAACTAAATTTCATGATAAAATCTATAACAATTAGAAGCCTGACAGTATTATTTCTTGTATTCACTTTTATCGCATGTGGAAAGAAAAGAGTCATCAATTTTCCAAAAACAGATTTGGCGGCGTCACATTTAATTCCAAAACCTCTAAAAGTAACACCTACTAATGGGGGGTTTGCACTTGATAAATTTACTGCCATCTACACCAATAAAAACATAGCAGGTTTTGAAGAGGCTGGAAAGTTCTTAGCAGACAAAATTAAAGCAAAAACTAATTTAGATATAAAAGTGAATGTAGATGCGATTCCAGATTTGGAAACCGTAATCTATATCAACCAATCTGAAAATACTGATCTGGATGGAACAGAAGCTTATCAACTTAATATTACTCAAGATTCAGTAATCTTGAATTCGAGTACAGCAGCAGGGATTTTTAGAGGGATTCAAACTTTAAGACAGATCATACCAGAAACTAGCAATGATACTCTTGCCGACACTAAAATATGGATGATTCCAACAGGAGAAATTATTGACAGTCCTCAATTTGAATACCGAGGATCAATGTTAGATGTGGCACGTCATTTCTTTAGCGTAGAAGATGTCAAGAAATACATTGATATTTTGGCATACTACAAATACAACGTCCTGCATTTACATCTTTCAGATGATCAAGGATGGCGCATTGAAATCAAGTCATGGCCAAAACTTACTGAAATTGGAGGAAGCACTGAGGTGGGTGGAGCATCTGGTGGTTTTTATACGCAGGAAGACTATACCGAAATCGTAAATTATGCAGCTGTACATCATATCATGATTGTCCCTGAAATTGATATGCCGGGACATACCAATGCGGCCTCGGTTGCCTATCCATTTTTGAATGGCAATGGCAAAATAGCTAAATTATATGAAGGTACAGAGGTTGGTTTTAGCACATTCGATACTAGAAAAGATACTGTTTATACCTTTATTGATGATGTAATTCGTGAAGTTGCGGCGCTTTCACCAGGGCCTTATTTTCATATTGGAGGCGATGAAAGTCATGTCACTAAAAAGAACGATTATATTTATTTCATAAATAAAGTAGAAAAGATTGTACAAAAGCATGGCAAGAAGATGATAGGATGGGATGAAGTTGCCACCGCCGATGTGGACTCAACTTCAATATCACAATTCTGGGCCAGCAAAGAAAATGCACAAACCTCCGTAAACAAGGGGTTAAAAATCATTATGTCACCTGCCAAAAAAGCGTATTTAGATATGCAGTATGACCTCACTTCCAAGCATGGCTTACATTGGGCCGCCTATATCCCAACAGATACCGCATATATCTGGACACCTGAATATTACGAAGGGATCCCATTAAAAAACATATTAGGAATCGAAGCCCCGCTTTGGTCAGAAACTATTAGTAATATTGACGAATTAGAATACTTGGCTTTTCCAAGAGCTATTGGTTATTCGGAGCTCAGTTGGACAACCCAAGAAAATAGAGATTGGGAGAGTTATAAAGTACGATTGGCAAACCAAGCACCTTTTTTAGATCGTATGAAGGTTAAATATTACCCTTCACCATTAATTGACTGGAAGAAAAGTAAATATTCTTACACGAAAATTGAGAAGGATTAAGATCTATAAAAACTTCTAATTGATACTAATTACACATCCACATAGCGTTTATAATAAAAATAAGCGCTATGTGTTTTTACTAACGGAAAGATCCTAGTACGTTTGCTTTTTAAAAATATATTATAAAGGCTTCAATTTATCCCATTCTTCTTTTGTAGCCAATGATTTTTGATATTCCATCATAATTTTCCATGTGCACTCTTTAACTAAAAGTGCTTCAAAATTGATGTAATCACTTCCCGTTTTACCATCTTGTTCATAGGAGTACAGAAAAATACCTGTTTCATGCGCCGCTTTATCGTCACCCAGGCGTTGACTAAATCTAAACACCACAGATGATTGTCGAATCCCAGCTTTAGTATCGTCAAATTCCTTTTTCCATCGCGCTAATGCCTTTGATAACGGATAGGCCTTTTTCCCTATGCCCGCAACCAATGTCGCTTTAACATGACAGGTTGCCGAGTATGCCTCAAAGTCCCCTTCATTCACAGCACGCGAAACTTCCAACCAATAATTATCTAATGATTCTAAACGCGAACTTTCGCCGTTCTCCATACTTTGTGAGTACACGGAAAATGAGTTAAGCGCAAATATTAAAATTAAGCTGATTATGTGTTTCATCTGTTTTAATGTTTTGGTTTAATTTAGATTCCGCATCAAGTGCAGAATAACAAACTTAAACAAACCCTTCACTTCATCAAAATACTAGCTCCAAATTACCAGAACTCATTAAATTATTCGTTGTTGTTTTTATAATGCCTCATATTTAGAAAACACCTGATTGGAATTTAAAGATCATTAGCATCACTTTGGCAATTGGTTTACTATTTATATAAATGATGTAAAGCCTCGGTTGTGAATTCCTTTAGCAAAGGCACTCAATTAATGCCTTTATAGATCACGCTTGACTATGCAAGAAAAAACATTAACTTCGTTAAACATGAATACCAAAACATTATAAGTCATTGAAAAACTGATATTAAAACGAAATATTATGACGACAGTTAAATCTTTTTCTTTGTTGCTTCTTTTTATTCTAATAAACCTACCTGCTCTTAACGCTCAAATAGTCGAAAACCCTGAAGATATATCGCCCTTACTCATTGGGGAAGTATTACCTGATGCTCATCTCATTAACGACCAAGGAGAAACGACAAACTTGAATGATGAGATTAACAAAAAGAAAACTGTATTAGTCTTTTATCGCGGGGGTTGGTGCCCTTATTGTAATATGCAATTATCAGCTCTAGCCGATGCCGAGTCAACTATTATCAAGTTAGGATATCAAATTATAGCGGTAAGTCCTGACGACTATAGAAATCTCGAACCAACCATAAAAAAAGACCAGGTAAATTACAAAGTATTTGCAGATCCAGGAGGTGAATTTATTCAAAAAGTTGGAATCGCCTTTACACCATCACCAAGGACAATGACTTATATTACTAAAAAAACCATTGGAAAGACTACCGAAGTTTTACCGGTACCAACCGTACTCGTTGTAAATACCAAAGGCGAAATCATGTTTGAATATATTGCTCCTAATTACAAACAACGGATTACCCCAGAGTTACTATTAGCAGTATTAGATAATTTGAACTAATTCCATATTATAGCAAAAAAGGATTCTTAGAAAGTAAATCAATCATAACAGACAATTTAAAAACAAGAACAATAATGAAATTCTTTGACCACATCATTGTAGGTACCGGACAAGCTACAGGTACAATATTAGCAAAACTCATTCCAACAGGAGCATCCATTGCAGTTATTGAAGGCAATAAAGTTGGGGGTAGTTGTGTGAATTATGGATGTACGCCAACTAAAACGATGGTCGCATCAGCCAAGGCACTTCATCAAGCCAAAAGAGGTGATTTCTATGGGTTCAAGGCATCGCCAGTTTTAAATTTTGAGCGCGTTATGGAGCGGATGAATGAGGTAAGAGAAGCGTCTTCTAACGGCTTAACCAATTGGTTGGAATCTACTAAAAATGTGACACTTATTCGAGGAATGGCATCTTTCACAAATCAAAAGACCTTAAAAGTAAATGATGAAGAACTAGAAGGTGGAAATATCTACCTCAATGTGGGCACTAGACCGACTCCACCACCAATTGATGGGTTAGATACTGTGGCATGGATGGACAGTTCCAAATTACTTGAATTAAAAGAATTACCCGATCATTTATTAATCATAGGTGGCGGATATATTGGTGTTGAATTTGGTCAGGTATTTAGAAGGCTTGGATCAAAAGTCACTATCATCCAAAGAAATAAACAATTAATGCCCTTTGAAGATAACGATGTTGCAAACAGTGTATTAGAAGTTTTAAAAAGCGAAGGTATCCAAGTTCTACTTAGTACCAACACTCTTTCAGTCCGTAAAGATGGAGGTTATCAATTAGAAGTAGAAACCGATGGAAAAAAGCAGGTCCTGCAGGGCTCTCACCTTTTGGTTGCCGCTGGAAGAAAATCAAATAGTGATACCTTGGATTTGGAGAGGGCTGAAATTAAAACTTATGGCAGAGGGTTCATTGAAGTTGACGATTTCTGTAAGACAAACATTGAAGGTGTATTTGCTGTTGGAGATGTTAATGGTCATGGTGCTTTTACACATACCGCTGTTAATGATGGTGAAATTGTTTTAGACTACCTATTTGGTGGCTCCCGAAAACTCTCCGAAAGAATTCCAATCTATGGATTGTTTACTGACCCACCACTGGGACGGATTGGCTTAACAGAAAAAGCAGCTCTTGAAGAGGGGCATAAAATCCTCAAGGCCACCATGCCAATGAGCCGCATATCAAGAGCTAAAGAAATGGGTGAAACCAAAGGATTTGCCAAATTAATTGTAGATGCTGATTCGGATTTAATAATAGGAGCTGCAATTCATGGTCCTGGAGGCGATGAGATTATCAATATGTTTGCCTCAATTATGCAAAACGGCATTACCTATAAAAGTTATAGAAAAGTTGTTTTAGTACATCCAACAGTTTCAGAATTGATGCCTTATGTATTAGATGGCCTAAAATTGGTGGAATAAACAATTCTCAAATTCAAGTGCAGTTGCAAATTGTTCTTATTAAAAATAGGCAAACCAAATACTCGAAAACTGATTTACTCAATCACCGCTTTAAGCGCCTCAAAATCTAGTCCTCCATAATCCCCGGAGCTCATGAGCAGTAAAGCTTTATTATTGAAATCTTGAGTGAATAAATAGTTTTTAAAATCGGTAGGATTGGTATATATAATTAAATCATCACGTTCAAAAGCCATGGCAATTTGCTCATGGGTCACCGCTTCTAATTTTTTAATCTCTACGGCATGTGGTGAGTAAAACACAACGGCAACATCAGCTGCATCGAGAGCCCCTTTATATTCTTTTAAAAATTCGGCATTTAAACTGCTATAAGTATGCAGCTCTAAACAGGCAACTATTGTTCTATTTTTATATTGTTCTTTCACCGCATTAGTAGTCGCTTTTACCTTACTGGGCGAATGCGCAAAATCTTTGTATGCTACACTATGCTCACCTTCGGCAATTTTTTCTAAGCGCTTACTGGCGCCTTTAAAGGTAGAAATAGATTCATAGAAATCGTCTTCATCTATACCCATATGCTGGCAAATCCACTTGGCTCCGGCAAGATTATTTAAATTATGTTTTCCAAAAATTTCAATGGGCATTGTTCCTTCTGGTGTTTCCAATAGTGTTTCACCATCGTCAACTGTATATTCTGGGGTCTCATAAGGAAATTTTCTTATGGCATTTTCGCTAGCCTCTACAAGCGTTTTTACAGCATCATCTTCAATATTATAACTGATACTTCCGCCATTAGTAATGCTGTCAACAAAAATCTTAAACTGCTCTACATAATTTTCAAAAGTTGGAAACACATTAATATGATCCCAGGCTATGCCACTTAATAATGCTATGTTAGGTTGGTATAAATGAAATTTTGGACGTCTATCAATAGGTGAACTTAAATACTCATCGCCTTCTAAGACAATAAAATCATTGTCATCGGTTAGTTTTACCATCACATCAAATCCTTCCAATTGAGCACCCACCATATAATCCACATCGCGGCCATGATAATGCATCACATGCAAAATCATAGAGGTGATTGTTGTTTTACCATGACTTCCTCCAATAACAACTCTGGTTTTATACTTTGACTGTTCGTACAAAAACTCGGGATAACTGTATATTTTCAAGTCCATTTCTTGAGCTTTCAATAATTCAGGATTATCAGCCTTAGCATGCATTCCCAATACAATAGCATCCAAATCTGAAGTGATTTTCTCTGGAAACCATCCAAAATTTTCTGGCAACAAGCCTTTGGCTTCTAATCGTGATTTTGAAGGGTTGAAGATAGTATCATCACTACCAGTTACACGATAGCCTTTGTTATGCAATGCAATGGCCAAATTGTGCATTGCGGCACCACCAATAGCAATAAAATGTACGTTCATTTACTTATTTTGTAGACTGTAAATATAAGTTTTTTTAGAGGTTGAATTAAAGATATTTCACAAAAGTAACTACCATTACTTTTATTAGACTAAAGGTCTAATTCATTCAAAAACACGAATTTATTTTTGATTTCTAATCTTCTCCTTCTCAACATTTCAAACTATTTAATTTAAAATTCTATATCTTAGAGACTTAACTAACACACAAAATAATATGAATTCAAAAGTTTTAATGATTCTCAGAATTGTGTTTGCATTAGCATTGCTATTTTTTGGTGCGAATAAATTATTCCATTTTATGGACCCACCAGCACCACCAGCCGAGGCAATGGGATATTGGGCTGCTTTAACAACAGCCAAAACAATGACGTTAGTTGCAATTGTAGAAGTTGCAGCAGGACTGTCTTTACTTTTAAATAAGTATGCGGCACTTATGATGGTTATTTTAATGAGCGTTTCAGTTAACGCGGTGCTGTACCATATCACTATGGACTCAGCAAGTATTGCAATGGCTTTAGTATTAATAGCTCTTAATATTGTAATGCTTTATAATTACAAAGACAAATATAAGGATATGCTTAAAGGATAATTCTTGTAGAAAGTTAAGCTCAATTTGAAAAGCAAATGGTTCAACTAAAAAGTATTGAGACCTCTCATTAATTTGAGAGGTTTTTTTTGAATTAAAATTTTACAGAATTCCCTCAAATTTCTAATGCTCTGGTGGGTATTGAGACATTACTTTCTCAACAATCATTCTTAACTTTGCTTCTCGTTTTTCTGGCAATGCATTTGGATTAAATGCACTTTCACTAATAGCTTTCCAAAAGAGACCAATTGCCCCTTCATCGATAAAATCAATTTGAATTTGCCTATTAATTTTTGCTCGTCCAATTGGTAAACCAATTGAGATTCCACCACCAATGTTACGGCCACTCCCTCCTATACCGACACCAACAGAATTGCCAGATTGGTTTACATATTCACTACTCGTAATATTTATAAAAAAATCTGGAGTTTCAGATAAATAGAGTTCTTTAGACAATAAATGAGAATCCAACACATCTAGCAGTCGTTTAGTATCTAACTCACTTAAACCCGTATCTAAATCCGAATAATAATTATAAGTTTTATACGTATTGAAGTTGGTCTTAACATCATAGTCGTAGTTTACACGGATTGAAGCACATGAAACCACCAATAATGACAAGATTAAGATTCTGAATAATTTCATCTGAAGATCTATTGTTTTCAATAAAATTAATCAAAAATTATTCCACTTCTTTACGATCTATTGATTTTGTCAAGGCTGAAGATATAATTCCTGTTGGAATCGCAATAATACCTAGGCCAATCATAAGAATAAAAAAAGTAAACACCTTTCCACCAACGGTTATTGGATAGACGTCACCATAACCAACCGTTGTAAGCGTAATTATTGCCCACCATAAACTATCAAAAATGGATGAAAAATGTTCCGGTTGTGCCTGATTTTCGAAATAATATATGCCAACTGCTGAAAAGTAAATAAGAATAAGTGTGATAAATATGAATAATAAAATTTCTTCTTTAGCCGTTTTAATTGCTTTTGAAAAATGGTTCATCGCTTTATTATAACGCACCAATTTCAAAATTCTAAACAACCGTAAAAAACGTAAGGCTCTTAAAGATCGTAAATCTACACCGAAGGAAAGATAAAATGGAAGAATTGCAAATGCATCAATAATTCCAAAAAAACTAAATATAAATTTTGGTTTACTATCAGCGACAAAAATTCTAAAACCGTATTCCAAAGAAAAAACAATTACACTAAACCATTCTATCCCTTGCAAAATAATTTTAGTTTGTGGTTTTAAGTTTGGAATAGTTTCAATAGAAAACGTAATGATGGAAAGCAAAATCAAGGCTTGAATAAAAAATGCAAAGTATCTACTTAACCTATTATCATTAATTTCTACAATGCCTTTGATGTATTCTTTCATCCTTTTTAATCATTCAACATTTTCCACAACCTGTCTTTAAGTTCTGTGATCCCTTGCTGTGCTACTGAGGAAATAAATAGATAATCGACTGGAAGCTCATTATCCAGCTCTTCTTTAAGTTCTGCCTTGAGTTCTTCATCCAACATATCACATTTAGAAATCGCAATTAAACGATCTTTATCCAGCATTTCCGGATTGTAACGACGCAATTCGTCTAATAAAATATCGTATTGTTTCTTGATATCATCGGCATCTGCAGGGATTAAAAACAATAAGGATGAATTACGTTCAATATGTCTTAAAAAATAATGTCCAAGTCCCTTACCTTCTGCTGCTCCTTCAATAATTCCAGGAATATCAGCCATTACAAACGACTGAAACTCACGGTACTCTACAATACCCAAGTTTGGTTTTAGAGTTGTAAATTCATAATCTGCAATTTTAGGTTTTGCTGAAGTGACTACCGATAGCAATGTGGACTTTCCTGCATTTGGAAAACCAACCAAGCCAACATCTGCCAATACTTTTAACTCTAGGGTAACATACTTCTCTTCCATCAAAATTCCAGGCTGAGCATATCGAGGTGTTTGGTTTGTCGAGCTTTTAAAATGCCAATTACCGCGACCTCCTTTTCCACCTTCACAAATAACACGTTCTTCATGCTCACTAGTGATTTCAAAAAGTATCTCATTGGTATCAGTATCTCTAATTACAGTTCCTAAAGGCACATCAACATATACATCAAGCCCATCAGCTCCAGTACTTCTACTTTTACTACCGTGCTCCCCATGACCCGCTCTAAAGTGTCGTTTATGCTTTAAATGATAAAGTGTCCAAAGATTTGAGTTTCCTCTCAAAATAACATGGCCACCACGTCCACCATCGCCACCATCAGGGCCTCCTTTAGTGATATATTTCTCGCGATGCAAGTGTACAGATCCTTTACCTCCATTTCCGGAAGCAGCATACATTTTTACGTAATCTACAAAATTCCCTTCAGTCATATCTCTTTTCCACCGCAGTGAAAATCTAATTAATTCGTATAATTCTTTTACTCCCTATTTTATTTAAGAGTAATTTAGAGTTTATCAATAACAGCACTCAATCTTACTGTAATATCTTCAATACTTCCAACCCCATCAACACCAAAATATTTATTTTGTGAAGAATAATAATCTTTTAAAATAGCAGTTTTGGTATAATATTCTGTGATTCTATTTCTAATAATAGACTCATCGGCATCATCAGTACGACCACTTGTTTTTCCACGTTCTAATAAACGCCCTACCAGCACTTCATCATCAACCTCCAAGGCAATCATAGCATTTATACTTGAATCTTTTGATTCCATTAACACTTCTAATGCTTCGGCTTGAGCATCAGTTCGTGGGAAGCCATCAAAAATAAAACCATTAGCATCCGCATTTTTATCAACTTCGGCATTAAGCATTTTAATTGTTACTTCATCTGGAACCAGCTCTCCCTTATCCATATAAGATTTAGCAAGCATCCCAAGTGCCGTTTCATTTTTTATATTAAATCTAAAAACATCTCCAGTAGAAATGTGTACTAAGCTATATTTTTCTTTTAAGAATTCGGCCTGGGTTCCTTTTCCTGCTCCCGGAGGGCCGAATAATACTAAATTTGTCATGTGTTGTGTCGTCTTTATTTGATAAACTTCTGGAATATCTCTTCCTAATCCATCGTAGTCTAATCCGTAACCAACAATAAATTTATTCGGAATTTCTATTCCAACATAGTGTAATTTATAATCTTTCTTATATGCTTCTGGCTTATAAAATAGGGTTGCAATTATTAAGGATTTAACCTTTTCATTTTTAAAAATTCTATGCACCTCTGTCAAGGTATTACCTGTATCGATAATATCCTCCAAAATCACCACGGTTCTCCCTGTTAAATCTTGAGTTAACCCAATTAATCGTTGAATATCTTCATTAGATTTAACGCCCTCATAAGAAGCCAATTTTATAAAAGTAACTTCACAAGGTTTAGGGTACTTTTTAACAAAATCACTCACTACCATAAAGGAACCATTTAAAATTCCAATAAAAACCGGAACTTCATCTCCAAGGTCTGCAGCAATATCATTGGCCATTTTTGAAATGGCAGTATCTATTTCTTGTGCAGAAATAAAGGGTTTAAAGTATTTATCATGAAGCTTTATCATCCTAACATTTTTAAGAAAGATGCAAAGATAATCAATTGATTAAGTATATACGATATTTTGATTTAGCTTTTTAGAAATTGGTTCAATATTTAAATGTATTTTTGCAATGAAAACACACAAAACGAGTGATACTTCAAATAAATGAACTACTTTTCTTCAAACTTTAAATTAGGCATTCTAGGTGGAGGACAACTAGGTAAAATGCTACTCAATGAGACTCGAAAATTCGATATTTATACTTGCGTTTTAGACCCTAGTGATCAAGCGCCTTGTAAAATTGCATCGAACGAATTTTACCAAGGTGATTTGATGAATTATGATACCGTCTATAACTTTGGAAAAAATGTAGATGTACTTACCATAGAGATTGAAAATGTAAATGTTGATGCCTTAGAAGCTCTAGAAAATGATGGAATAAAAGTATATCCCTCATCTAAAACATTGAGACTCATTAATAATAAAGCAAAGCAGAAGTTATTTTATGTAGATCATGATTTGCCTACTGCGGCTTTTTCAAGATTTGCCTATAAAGACGAAATGCTAACGGCTGTAGCACATGAGTCTTTAAGTTATCCTTTTGTATGGAAAAGTGCTCAATTTGGCTATGATGGAACCGGTGTAAAAGTAGTTCGCTCGGCATCCGACTTATCTGGACTTCCAAATGTTGAATGTATCACTGAGGAACTTATTCCGTTTAAAAATGAACTTTCAGTAATTGTTGCAAGAACAGTTAATGGTACAGTGAAAGTATATCCGGTTGTTGAAATGGAATTTCATCCTGAAGCCAATCAAGTGGAATATGTTATTTGCCCTGCAAGAATCAGTAAAGACGTGGCTTTGAAAGCAGAGTCAATTGCTTTAAAAGTCTCTGAAGCATTTAATCATGTCGGCCTTTTAGCGGTGGAAATGTTCCAGACTGAAAATGATGAAATTTTGATTAATGAAGTTGCACCAAGACCTCACAATTCTGGTCATCATACTATAGAAGCAAGTTATACTTCACAATTTGAGCAACACCTTCGTGCAGTTTTAGATTTACCTTTAGGAAAAACAGAGCGTAAAGTTGGCGGAATTATGGTAAATTTGGTAGGTGCTGAAGGTTATGAAGGCGATGTAATTTATGAAAATATTAATTCCATAATGGAAATGGATGGTGTTACACCTCATATTTATGGAAAAAAACAAACTCGTCCTTTTCGTAAAATGGGACATGTTACCATTGTCCATGAAAATATTGACGAAGCGAGACGCATTGCTGAAGTTGTAAAGAATACGATTAAAGTAATAAGCAAATAACTCACAGAAAATCTAATGATTACAATTAGTTTTTGAAATTTAAATATATAAATCCATGAGTAAAGTAGGTATAATTATGGGAAGCAATAGCGATCTTCCGGTGATGCAAGACGCAATTGACATTTTAAAAGGATTTGACATCGCCATAGAAGTGGATATTGTTTCGGCACATAGAACTCCTGAAAAAATGTTCGACTATGGTAAAGAAGCACATAAGCGCGGAATCAAGGTGATTATTGCCGGAGCTGGTGGTGCGGCTCACTTGCCTGGAATGATTGCCTCATTATCCCCTTTACCGGTAATTGGGGTTCCTGTTAAATCAAGAAATTCAATTGATGGTTGGGATTCTATATTGTCTATTTTACAAATGCCTGGTGGCGTACCTGTAGCAACGGTTGCACTTGATGGCGCTAAAAATGCTGGTATTCTGGCCGCTCAAATTATTGGAGCTTCAGATACTTGTGTTCAGGATAAAATTATAATGTATAAAGAAGGATTAAAAGCCAAGGTAATTGAGGCTGCTAAATCTATAAAACAATAAAACCTCGAGAGAGTCGAGGTTTTACAATTGCTATTAATCAATAATTTTTAACGAGTTATAAAACTCAATAAAAAAATTATTGGCGAAAATAGCGAATTTTTAAAAACAAACTAACGATTTAAAGGGTAATTCTCCTTGAATCAAGCGGTTGGAAAGAATTAGATTACGTTTTAATAAAAATGTAATCCAAATTTTAACTGAGCCGCTAATAAATCACTTACAGTTTAAATGAACCCTTTAAATCAGCACTTTTCAACGCCTTACAATACGGCTCCTTTTTCGAAAATTATTACCAATAATTATCTTCCTGCATTCAAAGAAGCCATCAGTAAAGCGAAAATAGAGATTGACAACATCGTTAATAATAAAGCCAATCCAAGTTTTGAAAACACTATAGTCGCTTTAGATTTTTCTGGCCAAGAATTAGACAGGCTTTCAAGTATATTTTTTAATTTGAATTCGGCAGAAACCAATGATGAAATTCAAAAAATAGCACAGGATGTTTCTCCTCTGCTATCTGAATTTAGCAATGATATTGCATTGAACGAAGACCTGTTTAATCGTGTTAAAGCCGTTTATAATTTAAAAGACACCTTGAAATTGACCGCCGAGCAAAGCACATTACTTGACAAAAATTACAAGAGTTTTTCAAGAAATGGGGCGAATTTACCAGAAGGCAAAAAAGAACTACTTCGAAAAATAGATAAAGAATTAAGTCAATTAAAACTACAATTTGGAGAAAACATTTTAGCAGAAACTAATGCTTTTGAAATGTTACTCACAAATGAGAACCAGTTATCAGGACTACCAGAAGGTGCTAAAGAAGCGGCCAAACAGCTCGCTGAATCTAAAGAAAAAGAAGGATGGCTTATCACACTGGATTATCCGAGTTATATTCCATTTATGACCTATGCCGATAATCGAGATTTACGTCAAAAATTATCTTTAGCTTTCGGGAGTAAATCTTTTAAAAATGATGCTTTAGATAATCAGAATATTGTAATTAAGATTGCAAACTTACGTTATGATCGCGCTGTTCTTTTAGGCTATAAAACGCATTCTCATTTTGTATTGGAAGAGCGTATGGCTAAGACGCCAAATAACGTTGAAAAATTTTTAAATAATCTATTAGAAAAAGCAAAACCCGCAGCACATCGAGAATTTGAAAATTTAGAAAACTTCGCTAAAGAATTTGACGGTCTTGACAGACTCCAAAAATGGGATTCGGCTTATTATTCTGAAAAACTAAAACAGAAGTTATTTAGTTTGGACGACGAATTATTAAAACCCTATTTTAAACTTGAAAATGTAATTGATGGGGCTTTCACAGTTGCCAATAAATTATTTGGTTTAAACTTTGAAGAAATCAACAACATTGACACTTATCACAAAGATGTATTAACTTATAAAGTTATAGATGAACACGGGGAATTAGTTTCCATTTTTTACGCCGATTTCTTCCCGAGAGCAGGAAAACGAAACGGTGCGTGGATGACCTCATTTAAATCTCAATATGTAAAAGATGGCCTTAACGAACGTCCGCATGTATCCATTGTTTGTAATTTCACTAAACCCACAAAAAGCAAACCTTCGCTTTTAACTTTTAATGAGGTGACCACCTTATTCCATGAATTTGGGCATGCCCTTCATGGCATGTTAGCCAATACCACCTTTCCTAGTTTATCTGGAACCAGTGTTTATTGGGATTTCGTGGAATTACCAAGTCAGATTTTCGAAAACTGGTGTTATGAAAAAGAAGCTTTGGAAATGTTTGCCAAACATTATGAAACTGATGAGATCATTCCAATGGATTTGATTGAAAAGATTAAAGCTTCTGCAACTTTCCATGAAGGAATGCAAACCTTAAGACAAATAAGTTTTGGCTTGCTTGATATGAGTTGGCATGGACAAGACCCTTCTGGAATTACAAATGTAAAAGCACATGAAGTGGATGCTTTTAATAGTACAACACTTTATCCAGATGTTCCAGAAAACTGTATGAGCACAACTTTTGCACATATCTTTCAAGGGGGATATTCCTCAGGGTATTACAGTTATAAGTGGGCAGAAGTTTTAGATGCCGATGCTTTTGAATATTTCAAAGAAGCCGGTATTTTTAATAAATCGGTAGCTTTAAAATTTAAAGATCATGTTTTAAGTAAAGGCGGTACCGAAAACCCAATGACCTTGTATAAACGTTTTAGAGGCCAGGAACCTAAACCCGAAGCATTACTGAAACGTGCCGGTTTGATTAAATAATTTTCGTTTTGGGCTCAATCATTTCGGTTGCAACTAAAAAAACCATAAAAACTATCTATACGTCATAGACTTAAACTTATCCCAAAATCTCTACAAGTCGTCATTTTATTCTATTTTTGGATAAACAAAAACACTAACGAGAGAATGGCCAACCATCAAATAAATCCAAATAAGTGGATAGATTTGTATTCCGATTATTTATTCAATTATACCATAACCCGTGTAAAAGATAGAGATACTGCACAAGATTTAGTTCAGGACACTTTTTTTGCTGGTTTAAAATCAATGAAAAATTTTAAAGGGGAAGCAAGTGAACGTACATGGCTTATTTCTATTTTAAAGCGCAAAATCATTGACCATTATCGAAAAATAAATTCAAAAAAAGGAAAAGCAGAAGTCCGGATTAATTTTAATAATGACAGTGAAAATGAAGGTGATTGGATTGAACAACGAGTTGCGGATCCCTTTGATAAAACAGCTGAAAATAATTTAGAAAACACCGAGCTCGGTATTGCCATTCATAATTGTATTAGTAAATTACCAGAAAAACAAGCACAGGTTTTTAAAATGAAAACAATTTTAGGATACGACACCGATGCTATTTGTAATGAATTAAATATAACTGCGTCTAACCTTTGGGTTATCATACATAGAGCAAGAACTCAATTAGCCTCTTGCTTAGAAAAAAATTGGTTTTAAGAGTATTAAAGCATGAGTAAAAAAAAGAAAATCTTGTTGAACTGTACAGATGCAAATCATACCTGTAACAAATCACAATACAATGATGCTTCATTTTGGGAAAAAATGAAATTGAGCTTACATCTACTCTATTGTAGGGCTTGTAGAAAATATTCCAGTAATAATGCTAAGCTCACTAAAGTCATGACCGAATCTAATTTAGAATTTTTAAAAACTTCAGAAAAGGAAAATCTAAAAAAGAATTTCAACGATGAATTAGCGCGACGCAATTAGGAAAACCATAGCAACAACAGCAACCACATTATAGGAATCCCTTCTACGAAAAAAGAACTGTAATATTTAGGCTGTTTTATTTGACTAAACAATAAAAACAACACCAGCACAACTGATACAATACCCAGTATGCCAAGTTGTACTTTAGAGGTTCCATCTTTAAAGTATTCTATCATAAAAAATAGAATGAGTAATAAAGTCCCTATAATTTTTGATTGCCTTACACCAATAATTTGTGGTACAGTAGACAACTTCAAACTATCAAACTGCATGTCACGTATTTCAAAAGGCAACATGGCGACAACAACATAAACAAAACGTTGAAACAAGGCGATAATAACATCAAAATCAAGAGGGTAGCTTTCATTAATAACGGGTAATATAACAGTTATCCCCGACCAAACTAAAGCAATAATATAAATTTTAAGACCACTAATTGCCCTCAAATTCTTTCCACCTTCCAAAAATATTTTTTTAGGTAAAAAAGGAATCGCATATAAAAAAGTCACCAATCCAAATCCGGTAATATACATAATGGTTTTAAGCTCAAGCTTTAGCCCAAAGTAACATAACCCCGCAAAACTAATTAGAGAAAATATTTGAATCATTTTAAGCCAGTTTGCTAAACGACGATGATGAAATTTTGCTAGACCAAAATATTTTACAAAATTATAGCCAGTAATTGTAGCAAAAAAAACAAAAAACATTAGGTTTTGATCCAATAACAAATCAAAATCGAGTAGGCTTATCCACATTAAACTACACACCGCCAAGGCCACGTGGATACTACTATTAATGTAAAAATCAAAAATCCGTTTTAAGACCTGCATACTACAAAAATAAGTAATCTGATATTAGCATATTTAATTGATTAAAAACTTTCCATTTAGGTAGACAAAAACCGCTAATATTTATGTAATTTTGCTCTCGAAAAACACAACAAATTTCAAGAATGAATACAGATTCTTTTGCACTACGTCACATTGGTCCAAGAATAAACGACCATAAAGAAATGCTTGATACTATAGGAGTTGACAGTTTAGATCAACTCATTTATGAAACTATTCCCGATAATATTCAGCTAGAAAAAGGTCTTAACTTAAACCCAGCAATGAGTGAACAAGAGTACCTTACTCATATTCATGATTTGGCATCAAAAAATAAAGTATTTAAATCGTATATCGGTTTAGGTTACAATCCTTCAAATCTCCCAGCTGTTATTCAACGAAATATCCTTGAAAACCCGGGTTGGTACACTGCATATACACCGTATCAAGCTGAAATAGCACAAGGTAGACTAGAAGCTCTCCTTAATTATCAAACCATGATAATTGATTTGACAGGAATGGAGCTAGCTAATGCCTCTCTTTTAGATGAAAGTACAGCAGCTGCTGAAGCTATGGCATTACTTTATGCTGTTCGTGAAAGAGCACAAAAGAAAAATAATGTTGTGAAATTTTTCGTTTCAGAAGAAGTATTGCCTCAAACATTATCATTATTACAAACACGTGCCAACCCATTAGGTATTGAGCTTATTATTGGCAATCATGAGACTTTCAATTTCTCAACAGATTTCTTTGGTGCCTTATTGCAATACCCTGGTAAATCTGGACAAGTTCATGATATCTCTAGTTTTATTTCGAAATCTAATACTGCACAAATAAAAGTGGCAGTAGCTGCTGATATATTAAGTTTAGTCAAATTAGAATCTCCGGGGAAATTTGGTGCTGACGTTGTTATTGGAACGACGCAACGATTTGGAATTCCAATGGGTTTTGGTGGTCCTCATGCCGCTTATTTTGCAACTAAAGAAGCTTACAAAAGAAATATTCCAGGACGTATCATAGGTGTAACTAAAGACACCAATGGTAATCGCGCACTTAGAATGGCCCTTCAAACTCGCGAGCAACATATTAAACGTGATAAAGCGACTTCCAACATTTGTACCGCTCAAGTATTATTAGCAGTAATGGCAGGAATGTATGCCGTATATCACGGCCCTAAAGGTCTTGAATATATTGCCAATAAAGTGCATAAATCTGCAGCGACTCTGGCAGATAAATTAGAGCAGTTAGGATTATTCCAAGCAAATACATCTTATTTTGATACTCTTCAAATTAAAACTGATGCTTCAAAAGTAAAGACTATTGCCGAATCAAATGGTGTTAACTTTTATTATCCAGATGCCGAAACGGTTACAATATCAATAAACGAAGCAACAACAATTCAGGATTTAAATACTATTCTTTCAATTTTCGCTGAGTCAACAGGAAAAGAAACGATCATTATTTCTGGCTTATCTGAAACAAATGTTATTGATGAGGCCACAAAAAGAACCAGCTCATTTTTAGATAACGCAATTTTTAATACCTATCATTCTGAAACGGAATTGATGCGTTATATTAAATCTTTAGAACGTAAAGACCTATCATTAAATCATTCAATGATTTCCTTGGGGTCATGTACAATGAAGCTAAATGCAGCGGCAGAAATGCTTCCACTAAGTTGGGCAAACTGGGGAAATATCCATCCCTTTGCGCCTAAAGACCAAGTAGAAGGATACCTTCAAGTAATGAACAAATTAGAAGATCAACTGAATGAAATCACAGGTTTTGCTGGTACATCATTACAACCAAATTCCGGTGCTCAAGGCGAATTTGCTGGACTTATGGTTATTAAAGCTTACCATGAATCTCGTAATGAAGGCCATAGAAATATTTGTTTAATTCCATCTTCAGCACATGGTACAAACCCTGCAAGTGCTGTAATGGCGGGTATGAAAGTTGTTGTCACAAAATCAACCGAAGAAGGGAATATTGATGTTAAAGATTTAAGAGAAAAAGCCATTTTGCACAAAGATAATCTTGCTGCTTTAATGGTAACTTACCCATCAACGCATGGGGTATTTGAATCTGCAATAAAAGACATTACCAAAATTATTCACGACAATGGTGGTCAAGTATATATGGATGGCGCCAATATGAATGCTCAAGTAGGATTAACTAACCCCGGAAATATTGGGGCGGATGTTTGTCATTTGAACTTACATAAAACATTTGCAATCCCACATGGCGGTGGTGGTCCTGGTGTTGGACCCATTTGTGTTGCTAAACAATTAGTGCCATTTTTACCAGGTAATCCTGTAATTAAAGTTGGAGGAGAACAAGCGATCTCAGCAATTTCTGCAGCGCCTTATGGGTCTGGATTAGTTTGTTTAATATCATACGGTTATATCTGTATGCTAGGCGCAAATGGCTTAACAGAATCCACTAAAAATGCTATTTTAAACGCTAATTATATAAAAGCACGTTTAGAAGGTCATTTTGATACATTATATTCCGGGGAAAAAGGACGCGCAGCCCATGAAATGATTGTAGATTGTCGCGATTTTAAAGCCAATGGAATAGAAGTAGGAGATATTGCAAAACGATTAATGGACTATGGCTTTCATGCACCCACTGTTTCATTTCCAGTTGCTGGAACTTTAATGATTGAACCAACTGAAAGTGAAAATAAAACAGAGTTAGATCGTTTTTGTGATGCCATGATATCTATAAGAGCCGAAATTAAAAATGCAATAAAAGAAGAACCAAATAACGTATTGAAAAATGCACCACATACCCTCGCGATGCTTACAGCAAATGAATGGAATTTTCCATACACTCGTGAAAAAGCGGCGTTCCCGCTAGATTATATTCAGGAGAATAAATTCTGGCCTAGCGTAAGACGTGTAGACGATGCTTTTGGAGATAGAAATTTAATTTGTTCATGTGCTCCAATTGAGGACTTTATGGAGGTTTAACACACTTTTGAACATCGTAAAATAAAACAAAATCATACTTGCCTTTAGTTATTTGCAACTATATTCGTTTCTTTGTAAATATTAAAGGCAAATTTTCTTTATATGAATATTAAAATTACTGGTACAGGTAGCTATATACCTGATGTTATTGAAAAAAATGAGGACTTCTACCAGCACAAATTTTTAAACACAGATGGCTCTGCAATAAATTCTCCAAACGAAGTAATTATTGAAAAGTTCAAGGCTATTACAGGAATTGCTGAAAGACGTTATGTCGATAATACATTAAATTGTTCCGACATTGCGTTTTTAGCTGCTCAAAAAGCCATTGATGATTCGAAAATAAACCAAGAAGAACTTGACTATATTATCGTTGCTCATAATTATGGTGATGTAAAACATAACGGCGAGCAAAGTGACACGGTACCTAGTATAGCCTCTAGAGTAAAACACCTTCTCGGTATTAAAAACCCAAGTTGTGTAGGTTACGATATGCTCTTTGGTTGTCCGGGTTGGATTGAAGGCACCATACAAGCCAATGCTTTTATAAAATCAGGAATAGCAAAAAAATGTTTGATTATTGGCGCTGAGACTTTATCCCGCGTTATAGATAAACATGATAGAGACTCTATGATTTACAGTGATGGCGCTGGAGCGATTGTATTAGAAGCTAGTGATTATGATGGGGGTATACTTTCACATGCTACTGCTACTTATACTGTTGATGAGGCACACTATATTTATTTTGGCAAAACAAACGATCAAGATACGAGTGACCAACGCAAATACATCAAAATGTATGGTCGTAAAATTTATGAATTTGCTTTAATCAATGTTCCCGCCGCCATGAAATCATGTATTGACAAAAGTGGTGTTGATATCAATGACATAAAAAAAATACTGATACACCAAGCCAATGAAAAAATGGATGAAGCTATTGTACAGCGTTTTTACAAGCTTTATGGTATGAAAATGCCAGAAGGAATTATGCCAATGACTATTAATAAACTTGGTAATTCTAGTGTTGCCACTGTCCCTACATTATATGATATGATCCTAAAAGGACAATTAAAAGATCACAGTATAAACAAAGGAGATATTATTCTTTTTGCCAGTGTTGGAGCGGGAATGAATATTAACGCAATTGTTTACAAACATTAGAATGTACGATCAACAATTTCCTCATAAAAGATTTAAACTTACTTTTCAGTTTTTAGAGAAACATATTTCAAATACTTCAAATATTTTAGATTTGGGTGTTGAGAACCCTTTTACTAAAATCATGAAAGAACAGGGGTATTCTGTTGAGAATACTAAAGGTGAAGATTTAGATTTAGACACTAGCTTTATTAGAAATTCTGATTCAGAAGTTGTTACCGCATTTGAAATTTTCGAACACTTATTATCACCTTTCACAGTTCTACAAGACATTCAAGCTACAAAACTTGTAGCCAGCATCCCTTTAAAACTTTGGTTTGCTTCTGCATACAGGAGTAAAACAGATATGCGAGATCGGCATTATCACGAATTTGAAGATTGGCAATTTGATTGGTTATTGGAAAAAGCGGGCTGGAAGATAATTGCACGACAAAAATGGACAAACCCAACTAAGAAATTTGGAATTCGTCCAATTTTAAGATGGTTTACGCCAAGATATTATATTGTTTATGCCGAAAGGATTATAAAATAACAATTATCAAGTACCAAACTCCAAAAGCATTTAGTTGAAATGCGGAATGTGGAATTTTTATATTGAAATTTTAATAATGAATATATACATTGTTATACCTGCACATAACGAAGAAGAGACTATTAGACTAACCATAGATTCTTTGGCTAATCAATCTGTTTTACCAAAAAAAGTCGTGGTAGTAAATGATAACTCCACAGATGGCACCCAACGTATTCTTGAAGATTTATCAACTAAATATTTGTGGCTGTCTATCGTCAATTCTAAATCTTCAGAAGCACATTTACCAGGTACAAAAATTATTAATGCATTTTATAAAGGCTTTGATACTCTTGATGAAGATTACGATATCATTTGTAAATTTGATGCCGATTTAATATTCCCTCCTAACTATCTAGAAACTTTAGTAGATCATTTTAAAGCGAATGAAGCCTTAGGAATGGCTGCTGGGTTTTGTTATATAAAAAAAGACAACAATTGGACCATAGAAGGCTTAACAGAAAAAGATCACATTAGAGGCGCTCTTAAAGCCTATAGAAAAGCCTGTTTTCTAGATATTGGTAAATTAAAACGTGCTATGGGATGGGATACTATAGATGAGCTTTTAGCATTATATTTTGACTGGCAGTTAAAAACCGACGAATCGTTACATGTAAAGCATCTGAAACCAACAGGGGCTAATTATGGCAAGGCTGCTAAATATCTGCAAGGCGAAGCCCTATATAAGCTAAGGTTTGGTATTCTGTTAGCTTTTTTATCTGCGTTAAAACTTGCTTACAAAAAGAAAAGCTTTAAGCTGTTTAAAGACTATTGCTTTGGTTATTTAAAAGCTTCAAAAGCCAATACAGAATTTTTAATCACGAAAGAACAAGGAAAATTTATTCGTCAGCGACGCTGGAAAAAAATATTTAAAAAAGTATTCTAAAAAAATTTGTGCTTTCTAATTACAAAACTATATTTGCGGTTATATTGCCGATGTAGCTCAGCTGGCTAGAGCAGCTGATTTGTAATCAGCAGGTCGTGGGTTCGAGTCCCTCCATCGGCTCTATTTAAAACAATAAGCACTAATCATTTTTTTGGTTGGTGCTTTTTTAATTGGTAATAATACAATCTATACAATCGATCTCCATTGCAATAATCTCTGGATTAAAAACGCGTTTACCTTTAATCACCTTGCTAATTTTTCTACTGTTTTTAATATCCTCCAAAGGATTTGCATTAAGCACAACTAAATCTGCTATTTTACCAATGGCTATCAACCCATAGTCCTTTTCCTTTTTAAGAAAATTCGCGCCATTGTATGCCGAAGTTTGTAATGCATCAAGTGGAGACATCCCAGTATTTACTAATGCTTCTAATTCTTTATGCAATGATATGCCTGGATAGGTGTAAGAATTATAAGCACCACTATCTGACCCTGCCAACAACTTCACATTGGCATCATGGAGTGATTTAACTAGTTTTTTAAAGAATTTATTAAGTGATTTTCGGTCATGTTTGGCCTTATCTGTTGCATTTAAAGCTCGATTAATTCTACCCTCGTATGTTTTTACTATAGCCGCATCCATGATTTTTAAATAGGTATCGTTCTCATGATCAACCTCATCTAAATAACTTAGCACCTCTCCAATATGTAATGTAGGGACAACATAGGTATGATTCTCTCTTAAACTTTGAAATGTATTTTGAGCAACTGTGTCATCATAGCTTGCAATTAGTTTCGCCATGGATTGCCAAAACCCATATTCTTTATTTATAATAGCTTGTGTAATTTCTTTTTCTTTGGAAGAACAGCCTTTTAACACATAATACAAATGTTCGACGGCTCCCAGTCCTGCCGCGACAGTTTCATTTAATTCAACCGTAAATGGCATATGTCCAGAGCTAATCATATTTCTATTTGTGGCTTCAGAAATGGTTTTTAAATAGGCCGTTCCCGAAATCTGGCTATCATAGATTTTTACAAAATCGACTTTTAAACTTTGAAGAGAATCGAGAGCTTTAACAATATCTGCATTACTAACGACCGGAATTGAACCTGCCCAGGTGGCATTTGGTCCATCAATTTTGGGTCCAGCAGTAAATATCGTTGGGCCTACTATATCTCCCGTTTCAATTTGTGATCTCCATTCTAAAACGGAAGGTGTCAAATCACCACCAGCGTCGCGAACTGTTGTAATCCCGTTGGCAATAAAAAGTTTTAAAAAACCCTTATTTGCTTCAATGAGACTATCGCCACCTCTAAAATGCACATGATTATCCCAATATCCTGGAAGAATATAGGTATTGGATACATCAATTATTTGCTCCGATTTAAAACTATTCTCATTGTTTATCCCGGTAATTTCAGCAATTCTACCATCCAAAACATAAATGGTTTGTTTCTCTATTTCACCAGTAACGATATTAATTACATTTCCGTTTTCCAAAACCAAATCGTATGTTATTTCTTCTTTCTCTTTACAGTTGAAGAAAACTAATATTAAAATTAATACGCCGAAATAATGCTTCATAAATTTTATATTTTTAATTTTTAATTTAATTTTTAAAATGAATTGATAACTAGAACACCTTTATGTTCAAACTTATTCATATTGGGCAATGCCTTTGTCGACTCTAGTAAACTGATAGTGCGTTCAATTAGTTTTTCCGGATGCAGTTTGCCTTCACTTATCATTTTAAACATTTCGGGATATTTATAGGCCTGCATACCATGACTTCCTATAATCTCCAATTCATTAGCCAAAACTATATCCATAGGTAGCTTTGGCTGTTTATGATCCCCTGTCATTAATCCCACTTGAATATGCTTTCCTCTTTTCCGTAAACCAGAAATGGAATTGAAACAGGTTGTAGCGCTCCCCAGAGCATCTAGAGAAACATGAGCTCCTCCTTGAGTAATTTCTTTTATGTCCGAAACTACATTAGTATTATGAGTTGCATTAATTGTAAATGCAGCGCCTAATTCTTTCGCAAAGTCCAATGTATCGGCATTAATATCAACGGCCGTAACATGTGCTCCTAGAGCCTTAGCAATCATTATTGCCGATAATCCTACCCCACCACAACCATGGATAACAACATGTTGACCTTCCGTCACTTTTCCTTGGGCTACTATGGCTCTAAAGGAGGTGATAAACCGGCAGCCTAAAGTAGCTGCTGTTACATCACTAATACTAGGAGGTAGTTTCACTAAATTGGTGTCGGCATAATCCAAAGCAACATACTCAGCAAAGGACCCATTGTGGGTAAATCCTGGTTGTGATTGATGATCACAGACTTGATGATTGCCAGATGCACATTCGTTACAAACACCACATCCACAAACAAAAGGCACCGTAACACGATCTCCGAGTTTAAATTTTTTAACATCCTTGCCAAGCGTCTCTATAACTCCAGCTAATTCATGACCAGGAACATGAGGCAACTCTATATCCTGGTCGTGCCCCATCCAACCATGCCAATCACTTCTACACAATCCTGTTGCCGTTACTTTTACAACAACACCATCTCCTTTTGGGATTGGTTCTTTAATATTCTGGATTTTAATTTCACCTTGAAATTTTTCAAAAACTGCTGCCTTCATTAAATTTAATTTAGCTCTGCACTAAAGTAAAAAAATCAGTCCATAATATCAGACCTTAGTAGACTTACTTTTTTTTGGAAAAAATATAATAGCCACTAGAAAAGCTTGTATGATTGTAATTACCACACTAATTTCATCTGTTAATCCGTGAGGTTCTCCTGTAGCATAAAGCAGTGCTTGAAATGGTAAAGGCGCTAAAATAACTAACGCTTTATTCGTATTACTTTTATGCCATGGAATCGCTACATTATCAAGTTTTTTATCTTTGATTATAACCGCGATGACCCATAAAAGAGCTACAATGGATAATGGAATTACAATCATAGAAATTGAAACATGAACATTTAAGGTATCTCCATGAAATTCGGTATCCCCATTTTTAATGATATCGAAAATCAGATTACCAAAATTATGTATCCACCACCAAATAAGTAAAACATAAAATATGGTTCTATTTTTAATCCAATAAAAGGAATAAAAATAAAGTGCAAACAAGAGTAAAAATGGAATTAGGACAAAATAACCAGCTTCTATTCCAGTACTACTTACAAAGAATCCAAAATATTGTTGGCCCCAACTATATGATGTTCCATCAAAAAGGCATCGTAAAAGTGGTAACCAAACCAACATAAAAGTGAGTCCGGAAAAAATCATAAGGCTATTAAAAAGAACATTGTTTGGGCGTACTGCAATAGGTGTTTTCATCATTGATAATTTTTGTTAAACATTAAAATTTATACAATCATGACGACGGTGACTAGCTTGAGTTACAGTGTTTGTGGTGAAATGACGCTATTTGTGGTGAACGTACAATACAGCTTCCAATCCCTTAAAATATGATCGAGAAACAGGTATAGCATCTTCAATGTGTGGTAAAAATAATTTCATATAATGCCCTTCTTTAGACACCTTTTCTACTTTATTAATATTCACGATAAACGACCGATGACAGCGCATTACGAAATCCTCTTTTAAATTGGTCTCTACATCCTTCATCGTGGCTCTTAATAATTGCTTTTTAACATTTCCGCGTTCTAAATAATATACCAATACATAATTGTCCTGAGCTTCAATAAAAAGCAAATCGTTTAAGGTAATGGCCAATTGTTCTTTTTTATTATACGATTGAAGATGTATGTACTTTTTGCTAAGTTCTAATTTTGGTTGTAGTTCTAATAAATTATAAGCATTTTCTGAATGCTTATAATTTGAATAAAGAAAAATAAGCGCAAAGGGAATAATACTCATTAAACTAATGTTAAACACAAATGACATAAAGCTCCCAAAATACCAATCATGAAAATCACCAAGTATATTGTAATATAGAAATGTAAAGAAGGCTATAGCCAAAAATTCAGTAAGCATTCTTATTATAAATGTAGCCCAGGTTTTTTCTTTAAATAGAAATGGTACTATTATGAATTCATAAATTCCTAGAACCACTCCTTGTACTAATCCAAAACCCAGCATTGATATTAGGAAGACTGTACTAATACTATGTTGTTGGTTGAAATTATTAACCCCAAACGGCTGAAAAAAGAGCAAAAATAATGGCACAAAAACCATCATAAAAATGATCAAGTTCCATTTATCTCTATTAGATTGAAGAAATACGACTTCTTTTTTTAAGAATGGCTGCATCAGGCTCATAGTTCTTAAAAGTACATATAATTCTAAAGCATTAAAAGAAATGCTAATAAGACAATAACGCTTTAATCTTTACTTTTACTTTTTCTGTGGACGGAATCATAGTCTGTTCTAATGTAGAATTTAATGGAATTGCTGGCATATTTTCACTACCAATAGTCATAACTGGAGCATCGAGAAACTTAAAGCATTCTTCTTGTATTTTCCCGGCTAGAGCTCTGGCAAAACTATTATTGGAAGGCTCCTCTGTAACGACTAAGCATTTTCCTGTTTTCATGACTGATTTCATAACTGCGGCTTCATCCAAAGGATATAAAGTTCGAAGATCAATAACCTCTATCTGATGTTTCATTTCCAATTCTGCACTGGCATTCATTGCCCAATGTACTCCCATACCATAGGTCACAATAGTAAGTGTTTCAACATTTTCTCGTTTCCATATTTCTTGTAATACCCATGCTTTACCAAATGGCAAAATATAATCTTCGGCGGGTTCTATGGAGGTCGCTCCAAGTGTTCCTGGAACTTTGCTCCAATACAATCCTTTGTGTTCTAAAATAACTACTGGATTGGGATCGTAATAGGCTGCTTTCATCAGTCCTTTTAAATCGGCACCATTACTAGGGTATGCAATTTTAATACCTCTAATATTAGTAACTACACTTTCTACTGAAGAGGAATGATAAGGACCACCACTTCCATAAGCTCCAATGGGTACACGTAGAATCATACTTACTGGCCACTTCCCATTAGATAGGTAACAACTTCTACTCACTTCGGTAAATAATTGATTAAGTCCTGGCCAAATATAATCGGCAAATTGTACCTCAACAATTGGTTTTAACCCTACTGCACTCATCCCGACTGTAGATCCTACTATAAATGCTTCCTGAATTGGAGTATTAAAAACGCGATTATCGCCAAACTTTTGAGCCAGAGTTGCTGCTTCTCGGAAAACACCTCCAAGTCTTCCTCCAACATCCTGTCCATACAGCAAACATTCTTCATGTTTTTTCATGAGTTCTTCAATGGCAAATAAAGCACAATCAACCATCACAACTTTCTCGCTACCTTCAGGTGATCGTTCTCCAACTTCAGTTGTAATTGGTGTTGGTGCAAAATCATGAGTAAATAAATCTTCAGGGGTGGGATCTTCTGCTTGAATTGCCTTTTTGAAATCTTCTTTAACTTTAGACTTTGCTAATTTTTCTATATTTTCAACGGCTTCAACTGTAAAACCGTTAGATAATAACTGTTGTTTTAAAACGGGATAAGGATCGCGTGAACGTGCCTCGTCCAGGTCATCACGATACCATTCCATGCGTACACCTGAGGTGTGATGATTCAATAATGGCACCTTAGCATGTACCACAAATGGACGACGTTCCTTTCGTATAGTTTTGATTACTTTTTCAATGGCTTGATAACTTTCTATAAAGTTAGCTCCATCAATAGAAATGGCTTCTAATCCATTAAAACCTTGTGCATATTCGAAGGCATTTTGGGCTCTGGTTTCGGCTGCATTAGCAGAAATATCCCAACCATTATCCTGAACCAAATACAATATTGGCATTTGTTTTAAGGCTGCCATTTGAAATGCTTCAGCGATTTCACCTTCCGTGACTGAGGCATCACCTAAACTACACACCACCAAAGGTGGTAGTATTTTCTCACTCATCACGGTTTTGTCATGAGACTTTTGATCAATACCCTGTAATTCTTTGTATTGCATTCCCATTGCAACACCAGTTGCAGGAATCGCCTGCATTCCTGTAGCTGAAGATTGATGTGGAATTTTAGGTTTATCGGCGTCGTTGAGACTTGGATGGCAATAATAACTTCTGCCTCCAGAAAAAGGATCGTCTCGCTTCGCCATAAGCTGTAACATGAGGTCATAAGGACTTAAATCAAATGACAATAACATGGCATCATCTCTATAATACGGAAATGCATAATCTTGTGGCAACAGTTGTAAGCCCAAAGCAATTTGTATGGCTTCATGCCCTCTTGAGGTAGCATGAACATATTTTGAAACCTGTTTGAAATTGGTCTCATATATTTCGGTCATGGCCTTAGCTGTACACAGTTTTGAAAAGCCCTTTTTTAGAATCTCATTGTTCATATTCTTAGCTGCGAATTCATTATTATAATTTTCTTTGTCAGTTCGAATTAGCTCAAAGCCTAAGAATCGAACCCTTTTTTTTGATTGCTTCTGGATACCATTTAGATATCACTCGAAGTGATATTTTAGTTTTATTTTTTCGTTACAATTTCAGCGTCAAGGATATCGGCTTTGTCGGAGCTCCTTGAAGAGAGCGACTGCCAATAGCCTGACCCTTGTGGTAACGCCCGAATAAATTTAAACGAGTTCCTTTTCTATTTTAAGCATCCAATTAAAACGATCCTCACTTCTTCCTGAACGCAAACTATGTAAGGTATCCAATACTTTTTGTCCTACTGGACTCTCATTAGACACATGGATTTTAGAACCCTGATAACCAATCTCCTGTATCATAGCAATAGCAACTGCTGTTCCAGTACCAAAGGCCTCCTCTAGAGTGCCATTTTTTGACGCTTCAACAATTTCTTCAATGGAAATTTGCCGTTCTGTAACCTTAAAGCTCATCTCTCTCAACAACTCGATAACGCTCATTCGAGTAACTCCAGCCAATATTGAACCATCCAAGTTTGGTGTGATAAATTCTCCATTAATTTTGAAGAATATATTCATGGTCCCACATTCTTGTATATAACTAAATCCACGAGCGTCCAACCATAATACCTGATCGTATCCTTTTTCTTTTGCCAACTCCGAAGGACGGATTGCTGCAGCGTAATTCCCAGCGGCTTTAGCTTCTCCAGTACCTCCTTTTGCGGCACGGATGTATTTGGTTTCAGCGAACAATTTAATACGCTTTTTAAAGAAGAGGCCAGAAGGTGATGCAATTACAATAAATTTATAACTCATTGCTGCTCGCATACCTATAAAAGGTTCATCGGCATACATAAATGGACGCAAATACAATGCGCTCCCATCTTGTGGAGGAATCCAGTTATGTTCAATTGCTACTAGTTGTTTTAAGCCTTCAATGAATAACTCTTCTGGAAAATGAGGCATTCCCATTCTATCTGCACTAAAATTTAATCGTTCAGCATTTTTATTTGGTCTGAATAACATTGGAGATCCATCTACATTTAAAGTTGCTTTCATGCCTTCAAAGATGGCTTGACCATAATGTAATGCCATTGCTGCTGGATGTGTAGGAATCATTCCTAAGGGCTCAATTCGCGCATTTTTCCACTGCCCATTTTCATACTCACAAATAAACATGTGATCTGTGAAAGTGGTCCCTAATGGGATGTTATTAAAATCTAAATTTTCAACTTTAGATTTTTTTGCTTTAGTGATTTTTATATGGTGTTTCATAGTGTTTTTTTCATTGTGCTTTTCGCAAAAAATTTGAAAGCATTTTATCGAGATTTTTTTGATGCCTACTAGAAAAAATTAGTTCGTGGCCCATAAATCACTCGAAGTGACAGATTTTATATTTTTCTTTTTATATCAAATTGTTCTAAATAATCGGCAATACGTCTTAAAAAACTGCCGCCTAAATACCCATCTACAACGCGATGGTCGAAAGACAATGACAAATACATCATGCTTCTAATGGCTATTTCATCTCCCGTTTCGGTTTCTAAAACTTCAGGTCTTTTTTTTATTATTCCTAAAGCCAAAATGGCAACTTCTGGCTGATTGATTATTGGAGTTCCCATAATACTCCCAAAGGTTCCTACATTAGAAATAGTAAATGTCCCCCCTTGAATATCATCGGCTGACAATGTATTCGCTCTGGCTTTTGTCACTAAATCATTTACGCTTTCTGCTAGGCTTTTCAAATCTTTTTTATCGGCATTCTTCACTACAGGAACAATAAGGTTCCCCGTTGGCAAGGCTGTAGCCATACCTATATTTATGTGTTCTTTTATTATAATATTATCGCCATCTAAAGAGGCGTTGATCATCGGGAAGTCATTTACCGCTTTTGCTACTGCTTCGATAAAAAGTGGTGTAAAAGTGAGTTTTTGTCCGTATTTTTCCTGAAATAATATTTTATTAGCATTTCGCCAATTCACCAGTTCTGTTAAATCGGCTTCCACATATGCGGTAACATGAGGAGAGGTATGTTTAGAGTACACCATATGATCGGCGATCATTTTTCGCATTCTATCCATTTTTACAATTTCACCGGTCCCCTTATCTAAATTTAATTGGGGAATTCTATAGGCGGTAGGATCTTGAGTAGCGGCTTGTGTAAATTGATAAGGTCTCCCTTCATCAATATAACGAAAGATATCACTTTTACGCAAACGACCATTCTCACCAGTAGCCGGTATTCTTGCTAACTCTTCATAACTTATGTGCTGGTCTTTGGCAATGCTTATAATTAAAGGTGAAAAAAAGCAGTCATTATTTTGTTGAGCAACAACTAAGTTTTTTTTGATCTTGGCGGTCCTATTTTTAACTTGTTTTACTTCTTTTTTTGGCACTTCTATGTGAGTCGAATGCGCTATAACATCTAAAACTTCTAATACAGCAATGACTTCTCCAACTGGTACAACAGCATTAGATTGAAATACAATTTTTGTCAAGGTTCCTGAAGCTGGCGCAGGCACCTCATTGTCTACTTTATCTGTGGCTACTTCTAGTAATATTTCACCCTCCTCAAAAGCTTCGCCTTCATTAATACACCAATTAATGATGGTCCCTTCTGTAATACTCTCACCCATTTTGGGCATTTTTAATTCATATTTCGGCATCTTATTAACTAATGTTTGTTAGTATTTGTGTCGCGACTTTCTTCAAGTCTTGTAATTTTTATAATTAAATTCTTTTCTACCTTTTAATTAATCCCTACACGGTTTGAACCCTTGCAAGAAATTCCGCTCGTTTATTTTTTTGAACTCATAAAATCTCTTAAGGTATCGTAAAATGCGTCCTGAGGTTTTAAGTTTACTGGCACTTCTCTTAAGGGTTCTACTGCTTTTAATGTTTCATGGCAATCGGCAGGTAATTGTTGATACAACTGGGTACCTTTCGATTTCCAAGCAATCATTTCATCGCTCACTTGTTTAATTACTTTCGCTGGATTTCCGACTACCAAACTTCTTTTTGGTATATTGGTTTCAGCTTTCACAAATGCCATAGCTCCAATAATACTCTCATCACCAATTTCTACATCATCCATAATTACGGTATTCATTCCTACTAATACATTGCTTCCAATATTAGCACCATGAATGATCGCACCATGACCAATATGGGCACTTGTTTTAAGTGTTATCGATTTTCCAGGAAACATGTGTATGGTACAATTTTCCTGAACATTCACCCCATCCTCGAGTATGATCTGTCCCCAATCGCCACGAATAGCAGCTCCCGGTCCTATATAACAATTTTTACCAATAATGACATTACCAGTTACTGCAGCTAAGGGGTGCACAAAACTACTTTCATGTACTACTGGTATATATTCTCTAAATTGATAAATCATTTTATTTCTTATTAATTATATCCCTTCAATTTTTGTTTTGTAAAATCACTTAGCACTAATCTCCCACTTATTTTAGCACGATGTATTAATAATTCATCCCAGTCTTCAGTACCTTTCCAAAACACTTGTTTCATTTCGGCCATAGCCTCCGGGTTATAATTGCATAAATTTTCAGCGAATTCTTTAACAGCGATATCCAGTGCTTCGGTGTTTTCAAAAACTTGAGTAAACAAGCCTTTGTCTTTCGCCCATTCTGCCGAATAAAAACTATTCGCATCGATTGCTATTTGAGACATCCCGCTCAATCCTAATTTTCGTTGTACTGCCGGTCCTACTACAAATGGACCAATACCAACATTGAGTTCACTTAATTTAATCGCTGCAAATTTTGTAGCCATACAATAATCGGTAGCAGATGCCAAACCTACTCCGCCGCCAACGGTTTTCCCTTGGACGCGACCAATAATAAATTTTGGACATTTGCGCATCGCGTTAATTACATTAGCAAAGCCAGAAAAGAATACTTTTCCGGTTTCCTCATCATTTATATTTATAAGCTCTTTAAAACTTGCTCCAGCACAGAATGTTCGATCTCTTCCACTTTTTAATACGATTACTTTGATGTCGTCATTAGCGCCTGCTAGCGTAATTGTTTGTGCTAACTCTGCCAAGATATCTCCGGGTAGCGAATTATGAGCAGGATGAAAAAATTCAATATATCCTACCTGGTTTTCTATAGTTTGTTTTACGTATGGTTGTGTCATGTTTGCTTCCTGCCTTTCGACTCCGCTTAAGATAAACTATGGCAGATATCTTTTAATTGTTAAACAATAATGTTTTTATCTCTACGTACTAGGTTTTAAAACCTTGCAGGTAATTTTTATTTGGTTTGCTATAACAAACCAAATTGTTCAAAGTGATGATTAAAATGTTTGGTGTGAAACAAATCCCACTCAAATTTATTCAGTTCTCCAAAAACAACATTTTTTAAGGTTGCCTTTGGATTTTCTTTAAAGTAAATTAGAAATAGATCATAAGATGCTAATAGTTTTTGTTTCGCTTCAGACAAATTCTCATACTCTAATATTGCAATATCATTTTCCAGAAAAGATGGTGCCTCATAATTTCTAGGCATGGGTTTATGACTATAAAGAGAATCATGAACTCTTTCTAATATTTTTTCTGGTGTACTAATATCAAAATTCTGGATTTCACCTGAGGCAATCCTTAGTACATAATCCAAATGCTCAACCATGTGTTGTGCTGACATATCTCCCCAGGTCGATTTTGTGTCTTCGGTGAGTTTACTCAAATAGGTTTCAATTGAATTCCGATTAATTTCTGCAAACGGGCTTTTCTTTTGTACCATAGTCAAAACCGTTGCGATGGCAACTAATTCTTCCTCTGCGTCAAATACCTCTGCATACCATTTTACAATTCCATTCGGTAATTCAGGCCCTCGTGTATCCCTTTCAATTTTTTGCTTACAGGTTAACCGCACTGAAATGGTGTCATTATGATAAATAGGTCGTAAGAATCGACATTCTTCTAATCCGTAATTTGCAGAAACCGGCCCTTTATTTGGATAAACAAATAATCCAGCCGCAGCAGCTAATATAAAATAGCCATGAGCTGTTCGTTTTTCAAAAATACTTCCATCTAAGGATGTAATATCAGTATGGGCATAAAAATGATCCCAAGTTAAATTTGAGAAATTCACAATATCACCATCGGTAATGGTTCGTTTATGTGTTTTTAATGACATTCCTGGCTGGATATCTTCCCAATGATATTTAAAAGGATGTTGCACTGCTTCTTTATAAGCAGCACCAGGTTGATAAATCCCTGTTATTTCTGTTAATGTTGTTGGTGAGCCTTGTATTGCCGTACGTTGTAAATAATGCTTAACACCTCTCATACCACCCATTTCTTCTCCACCACCAGCACGGCCGGGCCCTCCATGAACCAATCCTGGCAATGGTGAACCGTGCCCTGTGCTCTCTTTTGCACTTTCACGATTTAAGACTAAAATACGGCCATGATGACTAGCGGCATTCACCACGTAGTCTTTCGCAATAATATCATCATTGGTAATAATAGAAGATACTAGTGATCCTTTACCCATTTGAGCTAAAGTAATTGCTTCTTCTAAATTTTTATAGGGCATAATAGTACTCACCGGACCAAATGCTTCACGTTCATGAACTGCTACATTTTCAAATGGATGATCTTCACGTAACAAAATAGGACTGATAAATGCACCTTTTTTAGCATCGGCTCCAATAGTTTCGAGTTTGTCAAGACTTCCATATACGATCTTCGCTTTTTGGGCGATATCCGTAACACTATTTCTAACGGCTTCAACTTGAGCCTTACTAATTAAAGCGCCCATTCTAACTTCTTTCAATCTCGGGTCTCCAATCGCAACTTTATCTAAGGCTTTCCCTAAGGCTATTTGAACATCTTCAACCAACTTTTCAGGAACGATTATACGACGAATGGCGGTGCATTTTTGCCCCGCTTTTACCGTCATTTCTTTACGCACTTCTTTGATGAAAATATCAAACTCGGGAGTTCCTGGCACAGCATCTTCTCCTAAAATGGATGCATTTAATGAATCGGACTCCATGGTAAATGGCACGGCTTCCTGAATAATTCTAGGATGTGCTTTTAGTATTCGTCCTGTTGATGCTGAACCTGTAAAAGTGACGACATCCTGAGATTCGACGGTATCTAAAATATTTTTTACAGTGCCATTTATAATTTGTAATGCCCCTTCGGGTAAAATCCCTGAAGCTATTATTTCACGCGCTACGGCTTCCGCCAAATATGATGATGATGGTGCCGGTAAAACCACAGCTGGAACTCCTGCCATCCAGTTTACAGCACATTTCTCCAACATGCCCCAAACCGGAAAATTAAAGGCATTAATATGCACGGCAACTCCTTTTTTAGGCACCATAATATGATGGGCCATAAACCGCCCACCTCTTGATAAATCGATTGCGTCACCTTCGACATGATAGGACTGATTAGGAAATAATTTACGCAATGAAGCATTGGCGAATAAATTTCCAAAACCACCTTCAATATCAATCCAACTATCCATTTTAGTTGCACCTGTACGGTAGCTTAGTTCGTAAAAAGCATCTTTTCTTTTGCCGAGGTAAAGCGCCAATTTTTTAAGCATATTCCCCCGTTCCTGAAAGGTCATTTTCCGAAGTACTTCTCCCCCTTTAGTTCTTCCATAGTGGAGAATTTCGGGAATATCTAATCCTTCAATTGCAATATTAGAAATTAAATCACCTGTAATTGCGTCATATACAGGCATTCCCTCTTCTTTACCTTCTGTCCATTGTCCTGTGACGTAATGTTGTATTTTTTTCATCATCTAATCATATTTTTTTATTCTTGTTCATCTTGCCTTGGAACAAAACAAACCAAAAATTCAAGCTGAAATGAGAGTTTTATGTGATCTATTCCACGCGTTCTATTATAGCCGCATAACCTTGCCCCACTCCAACACACATGGTTATTAAGGCATATCGCTTTTGTTGTTCCTGTAACTCCAATGCTGCTGAATATGCAATTCGAGCACCTGTAACTCCTAGTGGATGACCAATAGCAATACTTCCGCCATTAGGATTTAATCTCGGGTCATCATCGGCTAGTCCCCAAGCTCTGGTGCATGCCAGTGCTTGTGCTGCGAAAGCTTCATTAAGCTCTATAACATCAATATCATCCATAGTTAAACCGGCCTTTTCTAGTGCCTTATTGGAGGCTTGTACAGGACCAATACCCATGATTCGTGGTTCTACACCAACGACTGCCGAACTTACTATTCGTGCTAATGGTTTTAAATTATATTTTTTTACAGCATCTTCGGAAGCAATAATAGTTGCTACCGCACCGTCATTTAATCCTGAAGAGTTTCCTGCAGTAACACTTCCACCATCAGCTTTAAATGCAGCTCTTAACTTCCCTAATACTTCTAGAGATGTTGACGGTTTCACAAATTCATCTTTAGAAAATTGAATGGGATTTTTTTTACGCTGTGGAATCTCTACGATTACAATTTCCTTGTCCAAACGACCATTTTCCTGTGCTTTAGTTGCTTTCATCTGGCTCCAGTAAGCAAAAGCATCCTGGTCTTCTCGAGAGATATTATATTTCTCTACCAAATTTTCGGCGGTATTACCCATCGCATCTGTGCCATAAAGTTTTTGCATCTTAGGATTTATAAAACGCCATCCAAAACTAGAATCGTACATTTTAGAATCGTTACCAAAGGCACTTGATGCTTTTGCAATAACATAGGGTCCCCGTGTCATATTTTCCACACCTCCTGAAATAAACAGGTCTCCATCACCTGCTTTTATTGCACGATTTGCATGAATAATTGCAGATAAACCTGAACTGCATAATCTATTTACTGTTTCTCCTGGCACCGTAAATGGTAGGCCTGCTAATAGTGCCGACATGCGTGCTACATTCCGATTATCTTCACCGGCCTGGTTAGCACAACCCATAATGACATCGTCATAAGCCTCTTTGGGAATGCTCGGGTTACGTGATAAAATTTCCTTAATCACGAGTGCTCCTAAGTCGTCTGTACGAACTGCAGCTAAAGTCCCTTTATAATTTCCTATTGGCGTTCTAATGCCATCTATGATATATGCTTCTTTCATAAGCTTTTGTTATTCCCAAAAAAGCGGGAATCTCATTATTTATATTTCTTTTTAATCCGCACAAGTATTTCAAATCCTTGCAAGATATATTTCAGTTATTAATTTTCAGTCCAATCTTTTTGTGTACGATACACTACTCCTTTAAACAAAGCCACCAATTCATCGCCTCTTTTGACTTCGATGATATTGAATCCCAATTTATTAGTTACTTTTTCTATCACTGATTCTGCAGTCAAAAAATCGCCTTCATTTAATGCTTCTATATGATTGATAGAAGTCTCGATAGACACTGCATATTTACCATGTGTATTTGCGGCAAATCCAAATGCGGTATCTGCTAATGAATAACTAATTCCACCATGAGCTTTTTGCATACTATTAAGCATTTCCTTGCGAATGGTCATGGCTACTTTGCAACGACCAACTTCGCATTCTATAATTTCAATACCCAACCAAGTACTATATGGGTCTTGATTCAACATGTTATATGGTATTTTTTCTCCTTTCATATTGTATTGTAATTATGAGTATTGGAATGACCCGTCAATCTTTTATACTTATGCCATCATTTTATTCAAAATGACACTTATTAAAAAAATGTTTTATTTTCCTTTTTCATCTTTCGTAATAATGGACTACAACGGTATCTGTCTTCATGATATTCATTGTATAGCTCATCCATTTTTGTGATACACCAATCGACACCAATTTCGTCTGCCCAAGCTAGCAATCCCTTCGGATAGTTAACGCCTTTGGTCATTGCATTATCAATATCTTGAGCGGATGCAATATTTAAAAACAAGGCATCAGCGGCTTCATTTATAAGCATAACTAAAACTCTTTCAAATATTTGCTTTTCTAATTCACTGTCATGAGATTTCTCGTTTTCGTTCGAAATGGCTTTACCATTTTCATCATAATCGTAATAGCCTTTTCCAGATTTGCGTCCTAAATATCCGGCTTCAGCAAATCGTTTTTGTGTAAATGCCGGTTTATATCTCGGGTCAAAATAAAAAGCTGTAAACACAGTTTCAGTCACCGTATAATTGACATCATTGCCTATAAAATCCATCAATTCAAAAGGCCCCATTCTAAAGTGCCCTAAAGATTTCAAACTCCAATCGATCGTTGCAAAACTAGCTAGTCCTTCTTCATAAATCCGAAGTGATTCTCCATAGAAAGGCCGAGCTACACGATTGACAATAAATCCGGGTGTATCTTTTGCTATGGCTACTGTTTTCTTCCAATCATTAATAGTCGCCACGGCAACCTTAAGTACTTCATTGGAGGTTTGAATAGCTGGTATCACTTCAACCAACTTCATTAATGGTGCAGGATTAAAAAAATGGATCCCTATACAGCGTTCTGGCTTTTGTAAGGATGATGCGATTGATGCAATTGATAAACTTGAGGTGTTTGATGCGATAATACAATCATCAGAAACATAGCTTTCCAGTTCAAAAAACACTTTTTTCTTAATCTCTAAATTTTCAATTATGGCTTCAATGGTTAAGTTAGAATCGCTTAAATCTTTCAAATTACTCACATAAGAAATATGACTTTGAATGCTTTCTTTCTCTGGATCAGAGATTCGTCCTTTTACAACAAGTCGAGCTAACACTTTTTGTAAAGCTACTTTACTTTTATCCAAAGCCTCTTGACTGGTATCATATAATTTAACCTTACAACCAGATGTAGCGGCAACTTGTGCTATACCACTTCCCATTGTTCCAGAACCAATAATTCCTACATTCATATTTATATATTAAAATGGCAGATTAGTTACATCCACATTTCCGCCGGAAACAATAATTCCGATGGTTTTATTTTTAAATTTTTCTTTTTCTTTTAGCAACGCCGCAAATGCAACCGCACTAGACGGTTCAATGATAATTTTCATGCGTTCCCATACCAATTGCATGGCTTCAATTATGTCTTCTTCATTTACTAAAATTATGCATTCAACTTCCGTTTTAATAATTGGAAAATTACGATCACCTAAATTTGTTCTTAAACCATCCGCAATTGTATTTGTGGTCTCATTATATTCAATCTTTCCACTTTGGAGCGATCGAAAAGCATCATCAGCATTAGTGGGTTCTCCTCCAATAACTTTACATTTATTTGAAAAATATTTTGCCACTAGCGCTGTTCCAGCAATTAAGCCTCCGCCTCCTACTGGTGTAAAAATACAGTCCAAATTTGGTTGTTCCTCCAGTAGTTCAATCGCTGCTGTTCCTTGCCCAAGAATAACATCGTCATCATTTGAGGGATGAATAAATGTTGCGCCGGTATCTCGACGCACTTTATTGGCCATTTCCTCACGAGCAACGGGAGTCGATTCACTTTCAATAATATTTCCACCATAGCCTTTTACGGCATTCTTTTTTACTTGTGGTGCATTTTTGGGCATCACAATAAAAGCATCGACGCCAATTTTATTTGCCGCTAATGATAAGGCTTGTGCAAAATTCCCTGAAGAATGCGTCACTACTCCTTTATTTCTTGAGACTTCTGAAAGACTCAAAATAGCATTGGCTGCACCACGCATTTTAAAGGCTCCCATTTTTTGAAAGTTCTCACACTTAAAATATACTTTAGCTCCAACAATATCATTGATCAAACCAGATGTCAATACAGGTGTTCTGTGAATGTATGGTTTCACACGATTATGTACTTCTATTAGCGTTTCTTTGTTCATGAACTCAATTCTTTGTTTGAGATTGTTGATTTATCAACGCCCTTTAAAATTAGGTTTTCTTTTTTCAATAAAAGCATTTACGCCTTCTGCATAATCGTTTGTTCCTGCAGCTTCTATTTGATGTTTTGATTCTAATTCTAACTGAGTTTCTAAATTATTTGACAATGATTGGTTGAACGTTTTCTTTATTAACCCTAAGGCTTTTGTAGGCATGTTTGCCATTTTTAAAGCCAATTTATTAATTGTTTCTTCAAACTCATCAGAGGGAACATATTTATAGATCATCCCCAATCGTTCTGCTTCTTTTGCACCAACTTTATCTCCCAACATGGCTAAGGCCGATGCTTTTTGAAACCCAACTAATCTTGGCAAAAAGAAGGATCCTGCACTATCCGGAATCAAGCCTATTAAGCTAAATGCTTGAATAAAATTTGCGTTTTCATTGGCAACAACAACATCACATGCCAAGGCAATATTAGCCCCAGCTCCAGCTGCTACACCATTAACAGCTCCAATAATTGGTTTTTCAATATTTCTAATACGTAAAATAATTGGGTTGTAATGTTCTTCGAGTATTTTTTTAAACCCTGGATTAAGTTCGGGTGAAGTTACCTCTTTGAGGTCTTGACCTGCACAAAATGCTTTTCCGTTTCCTGTTAACACAATCGCTCTTACAGCATCATTAGCTTCACAGTCATCCAAAATACTTTGCAAGCGCAATGCCATTTCCCGATTGAAACTATTGAATACCTCTGGTCTATTCAGCGCTATATACGCTATATTATGTTCAATTTTTAATTCAATTGAATTGCTCATACCTATTATTCCTACCATAGCAGGAATCTTTTTAATTAAACATTAACTTCTTTAATAAGATCCTGAATCATACTTCGGTTATACTCAGCACAAGAGCTCAGGGTGACAAATCAATAATTCGTCATTTTAAACATTTAAAATAGTCGAAGGGCTCTAAACAATCTTCACATTTAAATAATGCCTTACATGCTGTTGAACCAAACTGACTCACTAATTTTGTATTTATAGACCCGCAAAGGGTACATTTTACTATTTTTTCACCATCTAAAAGCGCCGCTTTATCAGCAATTGGATTCAGTGGAGCTGCAATACCATAAGCTTCCATAGCGTTTCGTCCTCTTTCAGAAATCCAATCTGTTGACCATGCTGGTGCAAGGAGCAACTCAATGCTTACTTTAAATCCTGCTTTCGTAAATGCATCAGTAATATCATCAGCTATGACATCCATTGCCGGACAACCACTATAGGTAGGGGTTAATTTTACAATTGCCTCCCTAGTTTTAATAATTTTAGCATAACGTATCACGCCCATATCTAACACTGTTAATACGGGAATTTCAGGATCGGCTACCTCATCCAGTATTGGGATTAATTCACCATCTATCTCGGCATGTTCAATTAATTCATCCATATTCATTAGTTAAACCAAATCATCAAAATATTTACCAGCTCATATTAGGATACGCGCGTTGCATATATTGCATGTCTGATAACAAAAACCCTAAATGTTCAGTATGAATCCCTAGTTTTCCTCCTTTTTGAAAATACTTGGATTCAGGAACTTCTATAGTCGCTGAAATTAAAACTTCAGAAACACTATTATAATAATTATCTTTTAAGACAGAGGTATCCACACCAACACCATTTGAAACCATCACCTTATCGTCTTCTGTTTGATGAAATAGCTCATCTGTATAGACCCATAAATCATTAACTGCTAGCTGAATCCTATCATGGCTTTCCTGAGTACCATCACCCAAACGCTTTATCCAATCTGAAGAGAATCGCAAATGATAGGAGACCTCTTTGATTGATTTTTTGGCAATTGCTTCTAATGTATTGTCATTACTTTCCTGCAACTTCTGAAGAAACAGATAATGATACATGTCAAACAAGAATTGTCTCGTCATAACATAAGCAAAATCCGTATTTGGTTGTTCTACCAACAAGACATTTAAATATTCACGTTCTGGACGTAACATTGCAATATCATCTTCCGATTTTCCTTCACCCTGTATTTGACTAGCATATTGATAATAACTACGTACTTGTCCAAATAAATCTAATGAAATATTAGTACAAGCAATGTCCGTTTCCAGGCTAGGCCCATGACCACACAACTCACCTAGTCGTTGTCCTAAAATCAGGCAATTATCTGCAATACCTAGTATGTATTTGTATAAAATATTATTCATAATTACATATGCTTTACTTCGTCTGGTAAATCGTAAAATGTTGGATGTCGATACACTTTGTCATGTGCTGGTTCAAATAATTCACCATTATTATCTGGATTAGATGCTGTAATATTTTTTGACTCTACAACCCAAATACTCACACCTTCTTTCCTTCTAGTATATACATCACGTGCATTTTCTAGTGCCATATCAGCATCAGCCGCATGCAGACTTCCAAAATGACGATGTTCCAATCCATTTTTACTTCTTACAAAGATTTCCCAAAGTGGCCATTCTTTTTTCATAATTACTTTTGTATTAACCTACTTTATTTAATTTTTTATGTTCTTGTTTTTCAGCATGTGCCATCGCTGCATCTCTCACCCATTGTCCATTCTCCCATGCACTAACTCTTGCTGTCATACGCTCTTTGTTACATGGCCCATGCCCCTTTACTACTTGCCAAAACTCATCCCAATCTATGGTTCCAAAATCATAGCTTTTTTTCTCTTTATTCCATTTTAATTCTTCATCTGGAATATTTAAACCTATTAACTCCGCCTGTGGTACTGTTTGATCAATAAATTGTTGTCGTAACTCATCATTTGTTTTACGTTTCAATTTCCATTTCATTGATTGCGCTGTATGGACTGATTCTGAATCGGTTGGTCCTAACATCATTAAAGATGGCCACCACCAACGATTTAATGCGTCTTGTGCCATTGCTTTTTGCTCTGGAGTTCCTTTCATCAATTTCACCATGATTTCATATCCTTGACGCTGGTGAAAACTTTCTTCTTTACATACGCGCACCATGGCTCTTGCATATGGCCCAAAAGAAGTACTGCATAATGGAACTTGATTTATAATTGCCGCACCATCTACGAGCCAACCAATAGCCCCTATATCTGCCCAAGTTAGTGTTGGATAATTAAAAATACTTGAATACTTTGCTTTACCTGAATGTAATTGTTCAAATAATTCGTCCCTTGTAATCCCTAAAGTTTCAGTGGCACTATATAAATATAAACCATGTCCTCCTTCATCTTGAACTTTAGCCAATAATGCTACTTTACGACGCAGAGAAGGTGCTCTTGAAATCCAATTGCCTTCTGGCAACATCCCAATTATTTCAGAATGTGCATGTTGTGACATTTGCCTTATATGAGTCTTACGATACTTTTCAGGCATCCAATCTTTAGGCTCTATTTTTTCGTCACGAGCTATACGTGCGTCAAACTCTTTTTCTAAATTTTTAATTTGTGCTTCACTCATTTTATTAGTGAATTATATTATTAAACATCAAAATCTACAACTACTTCTTCACTTGTTGGCACAGCTTGGCAGCTCAAAATCAAATTTTTAGCAACCTCTTCTTCCGCTAATGCATAATTTACTTTCATTTCAACCGAGCCTTCAATTATTTTACATTTACAGGTACTACAAACACCTCCTTTACAAGCAAATGGCAAATCGGCTCCAGCTGCTAAGGCACCATCAAGTAGGTTGTCATACTCATCGTCCATGATGAACTGAAACTCCTTTCCTCCATCAATTATGGTCACTTTAGTCCCTTCAGCTTTATGCTCTAAAACTTCAGCAATATGTTTATTTTCTTCTTCTGAATTTCCGCTATAAAATAATTCATAATGTATCTTATCTTTAGATAACCCAGCATTTACAAATTCGTCTCTAATCAAAAAGATCATTTCTTGAGGCCCGCAAATAAAACAATGTGCGGTATCGTCAATATCAATAAAGTTATCCGTTAATGTCTTAAGTTTTTCCGATGTAAATCGACCATTTAAAAACTCAATATCACGTTGCTCTTTTGTTAAAAAATGAAAAGTGTGAAACCTCTGAAAATATTTGTTTTTAAGTTGCTCTATTTCTTCTTTAAAGATAATTGATTTTGCGGTTCGATTCAAGTAAAACAATTTGAATGTGCATTCTGGCTCAAGCTTTAAATGAGTTTTTATTATTGAAAGCATTGGAGTAATTCCACTTCCAGCGGCAAATGCAATATAATTTTTAGGTGTAGCGGCATCTACTTTTACATAAAAATTCCCAGATGGCTCCATAATTTCCAACATATCACCTGCTTTAAGCTCAGTATTTGCATAGGTGGAAAACGCACCTCCTGGGATTTGCTTAATAGCCACTTTCCATTCCCGATCTACAGGACTTGAGCATAAGGAATAAGAACGCCGGACATCTTCTCCATTAATTTCCTTTTTCAATGTTAAATGCTGACCTTGAATAAACCCGAAGTCTTCTTGCAAATGTTCAGGAATATCGAAAGTCACAACTGAAGTGTCTTTAGTTTCTTTATAAATATCTGCAACCTTTATGCTATGAAATTCTGCCATGAAATGTTTTAAATTCAAAAATAATACAAACTAACACTTGTTAGTTACATTCACAAATTTACAAAAAATAGCCGAACTATTTAATAATTCCCTTCAATAAAACACGACTCAGGTCTGAAGACAGTTTAGACGGATTGAGATCTTCTTTATTTGGTATCCATATATATAATGAACGCAACGTAGATAACATTGAAAATAACATCACCTCAGCATTGGAATCTTGAAGTTCATGATTAGCGATACCTCGTTCTATAATTTGTCTAAAATCCTGTTCATAATCCAAACGTAGTTTCAAATAATACTCAAGTTTTTCTTCGAGATGCATCCAGTCATTATTAAGCGATGCCATTCCAAATGAATTGTTAGATGTTATATTAACATGTAGCTCAACAATACTATTCAATTTATCGACACTTGAAGAAGATGCTTTCTTTATTTGGGTAATACCTTCTGTAAACTCTTCGGCAAGTGCAATAATAATATTTGAAAGTATTTCTTGTTTCGAGCTTATATGATTATATAAACTTGCAGCTTTAATCCCCATTGCTTTAGCAATATCTCGCATGGTAACCGCACTAAATCCTTTTTCTTTAAAAAGGATTGTAGATATTTTAATAATTTGTTCTTTTCGTGTTTCTAGTTTCATATGAAAGTTGAAGATACAAAAATATGTAACTCTTGTTACTTTGAAAATTATTTAAATGCTTGTTCTTTGTAAAAAAATAAGACATGGGAATATTCAATCTATTTGGAAATAAAAGTGATCAAAATATCTTGGAATACAAATCTAAAGGGGCTATTATTTTGGATGTAAGAACACGACAAGAATATAATACTGGAGCCATTAAGGGATCAAGACATATTGCTTTACAAGATTTACCAAATCAATTATTGGCGTTGAAAAAATCAAATAAATCATTTATAGTATGCTGCGCTAGTGGCATCCGATCTGGTAGGGCAACAAAACTCCTTAATTCAAAAAACATTGACGCTATTAATGGTGGTGGATGGCAAAGTTTAGCATGTAAAATCAAATAGATTTTAGAGCTATACAATAAATTAATAAACTTAAAAAAAACACCTCTTACCAGTTAAAACTCACATGGCTTTAATAAAATACTCATAATCCAATATTTTAAACTCAGTCCATATTGAACCCACTACAATATTAAACATCTGTATAACAGCTTATTGCAACTTGTATTTTTGAAAATTTGAAAATAAAAACGCAGAATAATTAACCTGACGCCTTTTTAAAAAAAATTGATTAATAGCATATCGAAGATATAACTTATTGAGCTCTAACTATTTTTTTTTCGATAAGAAGCAATTAAAAAAGATGAAGCGTCTTGGACAATATTTTTGAAGAGTCTCAAAATTAAACAAATAGCTTTTTATACTCCATTTTTCACCTGTATTTTATTCAATTAAGCCAGTAAACACGTAGCAAACAACGATTTATCACACAAATTTTAGAGTAAAAATCTAAAGCTGAACATTTTATTGTAAAAATACGCAGATAAGCACTAAAAATTGACATTGAATACACTAAAGTGTTTAAGCTTTACAAAACTTAAAACAAAATATGTGGATAATCTTTTTTAAGTAAATTTTGTTTTTCTTTCAGCGTTTTCAAAAACCGATTATGAAGCTCAGATTTTTCATTAAAAGCCTTATGATTTAAGCCTTTTTGAATTTCCTCTACTTTTTCCATAATAGCAACTGCATCCTGAGACATCCAAACCGTTTTAAAACATTCCCAAATATAATTGATTGCTATTTGATTAGGATGAAGTATATCTTCAGTATAAAATCGATAATCGTGAAGTTCATCCATCACAACTTCATAGGATGGAAAATAAGATGTGTTTTATTCGAGTTATTCGCAACAAAACCGTTTAATTATATTGTCTCCTTATTATTCCACTGCATTCTTTGAATAAGAGTTATCCTTGTAAATAATAATTCTAATGCCACACAAAAAGGGGAACATGTATATTATAAAGATACTAATCCTATAAAAGACAACTTTATCACATTTGTAGCGAGGAAACCTCACTTGGTGTAAAGCAATCAGTGAACCAAATAAAATTAAAAGTACCTGATGGCTCGAACAGAAGGATCTGTATTATTAGATTTATATACAAGATCTGCGATTCCTGTAGTGAAATTTACGGAATACACCTTATTAGCATTGGTTGGATCGAAACTAGATGTCCAATAGCGTTCATTTCCAGAGGTATTAAACCCTCCTATAATGGCTCTGTTTTCATAAATTCTTAACAGCTCATCTCTACTGGGCAAAAACCAATCTCTGTATCCATTCAGATCTAAATTAGCACATATAAATACACCTCCATTGGTGACATTTACAGCGACTAAGGCTGTGTTAATTTGGCCTGATCCTATATCTACAGGAGTAACATATTGGATTTCCTGTCCATAAGTTCCATTATTTGCACCACTACTTTGATCTGTAGTCGCAATGATTAAACCATGTTGAATATCCGAATCGTATCCTTGGTCTCCAGGTTGTAATATATAACCAACAATACCACCATTATAATTATCACCAATCACCACCAAGTTTTTAGTGTAATTTGATGCTCCATTTTTGTTAATTGCGCTACCACTACCTATTTTACCATTTTTATTTACATAATTTAAAGCTGTTTCACTTATATCTCCGTTTTTTGTAAGAACACTTATATTATTAATTGTAAGCGTTGAAGTTATCGAATTACTGTCATAATTGGAATCAAATTCTTGTGACGCTGTGAGTGTTGTTGTACCAATTCCAATAATCGTGACTGTTGTTCCACTAATTGTTGCAACAGATGGATCACTACTTGAAAATGTAACAGGCTTAGTGTTACTACTCGTGGGAGGTATTATGATGTAGGATCTGTCAAAATAAGTTTTTGTAACTGAATTAAATTCATCCATCGCAGCAGGATCAACATCCATTATAGTAATGGTTACCATTTGATTTGAAATTCTACTTGAAGCATCAGCGGCAATAATGTCTACTAAATATGTATTGCTATTTATACTACTTAATGGCGTCTCAAAATCGGGCGCCAAATTAAAAACAAGATTACCTGAAGTGTCTAACGAAAATAAATCTTCATCATTAGAAGTTCCCAAGCTCCAAGTAACAGGAACATTTGCAGAAAACCCAAATACATCAGTCTTGTTTTCTGATATTGATATGCTACTTGTATTCCCAGTTATTCCATTTGGACCAGAAATTATGGCAGGAAGAACTGCAGTTGTTGTTGATACTTCTAAAGATTTATTACTTTCATTATTTTGGTCATCTTCAGCCGAAATTTTGTAATAATAAGTGGTCTCTCCCAATAAATTTGAATGTGTAAAAGTTTCAATACCTGAGTTTACAGTTCCTATTAATTGTAAGTTTGAAGGAGTTGTTCCGCCATAAATTTTATAATTAACAAGTGTTGGAGAGTCAACCGAAGTCCAGTTTAAAATAGAATTATTATTTGCTGGATCCGTTGATACCGAAAGCCCGATAGGAGCAGTATAATAAGAACTAAAAACAATATTCCCTAATGACTTATTACTCTCCGATGTTGTTGTAAGGGTTGTTATTGTGCCATCTGAAAGTTTTACTAATTTCAGTACATCTGCTGAAACTACATATAGAAAATCCCCACTTGGATCTATTTCCATGTGAGTTACTGCTCCAGTTGCGTACAAATCAGAACCTATGGTATGAACATTTGAGCTCAAGTTTCTTTCAATTACTGTTACCCCAGCACCTGATCCTATAAATATTTTTGAACCATCCTTATTAACGACCACATCGGTTGCACTTCCCGTATTTAAATAATCAACTACGGTATTTGTTGAAGTCTCTATTATAGCAACATCTGAAGAATGACTTACATTATTTCCATAAATATCAGTCATTAAACTTGGGTCCCCAGAACAACCTGAATAGCCCCAGCTGGTATTACATACGTATACGTAGGCATCATCTGGACTTATATTCAACTTTGTAGCTCCAGAAATTCCAGAGTTAATCTTGACTTCACTTCCATCAGAGGTATTATACACAGAAATCCCCTTTTTTCTTGGATCCAAATTGGCAACGTATAAAGAATTCCCATTACTTGAGATGGCCAATCGAACACTGGAATACGCTTCATTTGGATTTGTTGTATTACAGGTCCCTGTATTTCTACTGGCCAAGGATGTAACTGTATTATTCAATATATCATACTTATTGATAGAGTAAGCCCTCCCGGTATAAATCGTGTTCCCATCTGGAGAAGAGACCATACCACTTTTATCGGAAAAATTAATTCCGGAAACAATGGTATTAGTCGCTACATCAATAATTTGAGTGGTCGTGGCAAGACCATATGAATCTTGAAATAAAAATTGTCCGTCTTTACTAATTCCTAATGTTCTTTGTGAATTTCTCCAATTTGAACTCGTAGATATTATTCCTATTGAACCAATAAATGTTTTTGAAATATTATCAATAATTTGGATGTTCCCTCCTTTTTGGGCTGAAACATAAGCGAAACTTTTATGCGCTAACCCTGTGTCTATCTGAGAATAAAGATTTACAGCTGAAAAAAGCACAAATACGATTATAAGTTTTTTTTTGAACATGAATTTTACAATTGTTAATAATTTAGATTTGTACACTATAACGTATTAATAATAAAAATCAAACTGTATTCTATCACTAGTTGATAACGCATACCCACCATTATTTGCAGGCACATAAGTAATTGTAGTTCCACTCACACCATATGCTGTGGTACTAATTCTTATGCCATTTATATACATTTTCACTTTACTATCGGAAGAAGGCGATTGTGTTAAGGTAAAACTAGTTTGCGCAGCTGTTGCACTAAACTCATCGGCTACTTCTCTTACAGGAGCAGCTGTAGAAGGCGTGCTCCAAGTTAAGCTACCACTTCCGTCTGTTTTCAATACTTGATTGGCTGTACCATCCGTATTAGGTAGAGTAATAGCCCCTGTTGTAATCCTTCCATTTGTTATTACATCAGTAACACTTCCATTTCCTAATTGAATGGTATTGCTAGCAGTTACAACAGCATTGTATCCAATTGCTGTGGCATTTGAATAAGTCCCGTCAGAAATATTAGCGCTTCTACCTAAAAAAGTATTTTTAGAACCAGTAGTCACCCAGGTTCCTGAATTAGCACCCAAAGCAGTATTCTCAGATCCAGCAGCATTCATTAATGTTTGATTACCAATAGCCGTGTTATGATCATTTCCTGCCACATTAAACATCGTTTCTGCTCCCACTGAAGTATTTCCATAACCGGTAGTTAAACCTACCATATTTTGATATCCTACTCCTGTATTATTATCAAAACTTGTCCCTGAATAATTTAACAGAGCACCAAAACCAATACCTGTATTCCTAGTCCCTGTTCCGGATCCCAATGCATCTGTTCCAATAGCAGTATTCTGACCGTCATCACCAGTACCTCTTCCTATTTTAACTCCATTTACCACCATGTCGGCACTAAAGATTTTTGTCCCGGCAATTGTCTGGTTTGTAGTTAAGTCTACAAAATCACCAGATGTCGCATTTGTAACTGCTAATTTCACAAAAGCTGTAGTTGCTAATTGTGTTGTATTTGTTCCAGCTGTAGCTGTAGGTGCTGCAGGTGTACCTGTAAAGGTTGGACTCGCTATGTTTGCTTTAAGAGCAACATTAGTCGTATTATTTCCGATAGCTGATGTGTTGGCATTAATTCCAGATGCATTTACTGTAATAGCGACTTTGTTATCAGCAATATTTGAATCATTTTCTGAGATATTAGTTGCATTGTTGGAAATATTTGTATTCGCTGATATAATTGCCGATGTCATGTTAGCCTCTTTTGCTTGTGCCCTTGTTGACTCAGCTGTTATTGCTGTCGTATTCGATGCAATAGCAATATCGGTATCAACTATATTTTGATCCATATTAGTCTGAATTGTGGCTTCTGCGGCAAGTGCTCTAATTGTTTCAGCTTCAATTGTTGAAGTATTATCAATTATAGCCTGAGCTGATCTCCCTGTTACAGGTTGTGGCATAAACATAAGATCCTGTTCACTTAATGTTGAATAAAGAGCTCCTCTTCCTGAGAAATCAATCTCAACTCTTAATTTTTTTTGCTCACCATCCCATTGCACATAATCAAAACTATTACGTGTTGCTGTTCCGGTTCCGATAACTAAATTTATCATTCCGTATTCATCGGTCATTGTTTCATGGTATTCCGTAAATTCAGTATTCTCAACTTCATTTATAATAGAAAATTTTATGACCACCCTAGTGTTAGCCAAAATATTTTGATCGGCATCTTCACCAGGAAGCTCTTGTATATTAGGGTTTAATATTACCGCCTGATAACTAATTCCCGCCGTTTGAGCGAAACCTTGGAATACACATATTAGTAATAAGGTTAGAAGTATTACTCTTTTCATAAGATAAAGGGTTTAAGTAATTGTTTGTTAAGACTGATTTCTAATTCGTTAATTGAAATTGCTATATTTTGTTTTTTTTGACTATTCAGGAAGCGAAATCAGTAAGCCAAAGCTTATATTTCTACTTTCGATTTTTAAAGATTCATTATCTCCTTCATCTTTTAACTCCAAACTCTTTCCATACATGTATTGCATATAAATAGCAAGTTTATCTGAAACAGAATAAGAAAGGCCTACACCTCCTCTAAAGTCAAATCGTGTTTTGTCAAAATCTTCATTGTTTTTTAAGTCTATAACTTTATTGTTAAGTGTTTGAGTTCCTTCTAACATAAAGCCTGCAGAAGCAGTCCCTTTGATAAAAAATTTAATTTTATCAAATGTTAACAGCTCATACTCCAGCCCTGCATTAAACTCTAAATAATCCATATTCCATTCCATAAAAACCCCTGTAGCATCATCACTCCCAATGGCCCCATAACCTGCATAACTTACTCCCAATGACCCAAAAAGATCCTTTGCAAATACTTGACCTCTGTAACCAGCAGCCAAAAAACTATGCGCAGTGGATTGCAAATTATCAAGGCTAGTGCCTTGAGAGTTACTATAATCGAATGTTGAGGACGTTTTTCCTGTTTCTAAATATAATTGTTGCGCTGTTGCTGTAGTAGATAGTGTTAGTAACACTAATAATTGGGTGAAAACTTTATAATTCATTTTAATTTGGATTGGATTATTGGATGATATCAATCATTAAGATTGACCGTTCTATTTTTTAAGAATTTTGGTAATAAACTGCTTATTGTTCGTCCCCGCTTTTAATATGTATTCACCGGAAGACAGCTCATCTAGTACTACATTTATAAGTTGACCAGGAGTGTAACGTTTCGAAAACACCTGACGCCCAAGTAAGTCATAAACAGTTACGTTAATATGATCTTTAACATCTTCTCTAAATGACAAAGAAATCTGTTTCTCGAAAGGGTTAGGATATATATCGAGCTGCAAGCTTAACGGTACATCCTTATCTTTAATTTTTGATATGATATTAGGCTGAATAAATCCCTGACGTAATATATAATCCCCATCGCTACCGACTCCAATGACACTTGATTGTCCTATACTTTGTTGCACAATATAAGTCTTGCCTTTATGATCTAACTTTATTGAAGCTCCAGAAACACCAGTAGTAGTTCTTACTACATTTGGATTGGAATCTGTTTGTGCTTTCAGGTGTTGCAAAAAAATACAACACATACATAGTGATAAAAATAATTTCATAATATAAGAATGATAATTTGGGTAATTTTAGATTTACTTTTAGTAATTCTGATCATTGATCTTAAAATTAAAGTTCAAAAAACAGACTCCTATTAGTTTTCACAAACCTACTTATAAATATGCGTATTATCGTTAAAATCATGCGTTTCATCCGATATTTAGGCGATTCAATAACAATTTCAGGACTTCAATAAGAGAGTTACCCCATAAAATCACAGAAAAGTCCTACTTACAATTAGCTATTAAAGAAATTCAACATGGTAATTTATGAGATGAGAAACAAAAAATGGTAAAAACAATTAAATATTTTTTGATTGACGCACAAATTACATGAGACAAAACCCACAAAAAATTATTATTATTGCAGAAATAAACCCCCCATTCTGAATGTTAGAACCAATCCTATTTCTATTTACCGGAATTCTTGGTATAATTACGATTGCTATCATGATAACTTCATATAGATCCAATCGATTTATCAATATGTTTTTAATGTTGATCGTCGTTATCACCTCTATTCGTTTTCTTATTCATGGAAGTTATGAATTAGCCATACAGTCATTATTAAATCCGGATAAAGGCTTAAGTTCTATATTATACTTAATTATAGTTCCCTGTTTTTATCTATACCACAAAAGTCTAGTGTTTCCGAAGGCACCCTTTAGTCTCAAAAATTTCAAACACTTAATATTTATAGTTTTTCTTTATCTTATAAACAGTATTCCTTCTTTAAAGGACGGTGTCTTGTTTTATTATGGATTTGCAACTAACTTTCTACTATTAGGTGCATTTATTAGTTTTTATTTAGTTATTACCTTCAATTTATTAAGGAAAACGATATGGCAAAGAACAGATATTCCAATTCATGACACACATTTTAATTTAATTAAAAGTTGGACTATCTATTTATTTACACTCAACACTCTAGGGGGTATTAGTTTACTAGTTGCTGTTTATTCAGAATTCACCACTGGTATTAATATATCTGGAAAATCAATGGCGTTATTGTCTTTGGCTTTTTGGTTATTCATTTATTTCAAGATTTTAATTTCTCCGGAAATACTGTATGGACTTCCTATACTTAACAAAAAGTTACTTCAATTTAGCCAGACTAGCAATAAAAAAGACCCCACCACTACAAAGATCAATAAACATTGGACTTTAAATCAAACAATTAAAAAAAATGATAAGGATACACGATTACAAGAAAAAATAAAATCTGATATACGTAGCTATATTAGAGAGGTGGAAAGATTATGCCTTATTGAAACCATATTTCGTGATTCAAAATGTTCTCACGTGGAGTTGGCTCATAAAATGGGAGTACCCACAAGCCATATTGTTTATTTATTTAAATATCACTCAAAAATGCCATTTTCAGAATATAGAATGAATATCAGGGTTCAAGATGCCATAAAATTAATTCAAAGCGACTATTTAAAATTAAACACTCTTGAATCACTCGCTTATAAGACAGGGTTTGCATCATACAATCCCTTCTTTATTGCTTTTAAAAAAATCACAGGACACCCACCACAAGTCTATCTAAAAACTCTAAATAATTTACACCCTATTGTAGATTCTAAAATACAATATGAGAAAACCTTTGATTGAGTTCTTCTTGTTTTTGTCTCAAGCTGGCCATAAACTTTTTATGCTGTTCTGAACTGGGGTTAAAAGCCTTATGATTTAAGCCTTTTTGAATTTCCTCTACTTTTTCCATAGTAGCAACTGCATCCTGAGACATCCAAACCGTTTTAAAACATTCCCAAATATAATTGATTGCTATTTGATTAGGATGAAGCATATCTTCAGTATAAAATCGATAATCGCGAAGCTCATCCATCACAATTTCATAGGATGGAAAATAAGATACATTTTGTCTTGGATCAACAACTTGATGGACTCCAGAAATAAGATGAGATTTACTCAAGTTGTTTTCTACAAATCCATCTCTTATATGACGTATTGGTGATACCGTAAATATAATCGACACCTGAGGGTTCTCTAACTTAACCAAAGCAATAATAGCCTCCAAATTACTCACAACCTCATCGACCGTAAGCAGTTCTTTTAAAAACCCTTTCTGAGGCACCTTATGGCAGTTGGCCACTATTTTATCGCCCTCAATAAAACGATACACCCAAGAGGTGCCTAGTGTTATTATAATGTGAGTTGCAGACTTTAATTGTTGTCTGGTTTGCTCGACATTATAGTTTAACTCTTTTATTAAAATTTCTTTATCAGGATGACTCAATTTAGAATGTGCTTCAAAACAATGCCATTGTTCATTGCGCATAAAAACATCTTCTTTATAAAACGTTTTTTTGTTTATCGCATTTGTTACGCATGTTTCAATTGCTTTGGGATGAAATAAAATACCGAAAGGATTAACCCTGCTTTGAAATTTAAAATATTCTAGTTTTTCACCAATGTTTTCGGCAAAACAGGATCCCAATAAAAATAGTTTAGAATTATAATCAATCTGATTATGAATCTGTTTTTCTAATGGTATTTTGGTTTGAAACTTCACTACTATTTTAAATAATTCTTTGCAGCTGTAAGCGCTTCTTCAATACCATCAGGATTTTTCCCTCCAGCAGTAGCAAAAAATGGTTGTCCGCCACCCCCACCTTGGATTAGCTTCCCTAATTCTCGTACAACTTGACCTGCATTGAGACCTTTTTCAGCAACTAATTCTTTAGAAATATAACAGGACAATAATGCTTTCCCATTTTGTTCCGCACCAAATAATAAGAACAGATTTTTGAATTGCGCTCCAAGTTCAAAAGACACATCTTTAATACCAGCGGCATCAAGGTCAATTTTCTTTGCTAAAAATTGAACCCCATTAATTTCAGACAGTTCGTTTTTAAGTTCTCCTTTAATGTTTTTAGCTTTATCCTTTAATAAATTTTCAATCTGTTTTTTAAGACTTGTATTTTCCTCTTGTAAAGATTTTAAAGCTTTTACAGGTTCTTTGCTATTATTAAGCAAATCTTTCATTTCAAAAAACGCATTATTATTTTCAAGATAAAAATCCTTAACAGCATCGTTTGTGATTGCTTCAATTCTACGAATTCCTGCAGCTACCGCACCTTCAGAGGTGATTTTAAAATGCCATATATCTGATGTGTTTTTCACATGAGTTCCACCACAAAGCTCAATAGATTGTCCAAAACGAATGGCTCTAACTTCATCTCCATATTTCTCTCCAAACAATGCCATTGCACCTTCATCTATGGCCTGCTGCATTGGAATGTTTCGATGCTCCTGAAGGGGTAACTTCCCTTCTATTCTGGCATTGACAAAATTTTCTATATCTCGAAGCTGTTCGGTTGTTACTTTTGAAAAATGCGAAAAATCGAATCGTAAATATTTGGAATGGACTGCCGATCCTTTTTGTTCTACATGTTCTCCCAATATTTCTCTTAATGCTTGATGTAACAAATGAGTTGCGGTATGATTACACTCTGTTCTAGAGCGTTGTTTACTGTCAACAACTGCTTTAAACGAGGCTTCAATGTTTTTTGGTAAATTTTTAGTGAAATGAATAATTACATTATTCTCTTTTTTGGTGTCTAAGACATATACGACATCACCATTAGTGGCTTCAATATAACCTTTGTCTCCAACTTGTCCACCACCTTCAGCATAGAAAGGCGTATTATTAAAAACCAATTGAAACATTTCGCCATCTTTTTTAGAGACAACCTTTCGATATTTTGTGATTTGTATATTCGCTTCAAGGGCATCATATCCCACAAACGATTCATCCGAGTTTTCAACGAGAATTACCCAATCATCTGTAGTCATTTCACCTGCTGCTCGCGATCTGTTTTTTTGTTTTTCTAATTCTGTTTTAAATCCTTCTTCATCAAGGTGCAATCCTTTCTCTCCTAAAATTAAAGCAGTTAAATCAATAGGAAAACCATAAGTATCATATAATTCAAATGCTTTTTCTCCCGATATCACATTTCCTTCAGTGGTCTCTATTATTTTATCAAGTAATAGAAGCCCTTGATCCAAAGCTCTTAAAAACGATTGTTCTTCTTCTTTTATTACATTTTCTATGAGTTGTTTTTGTGTCTTCAATTCTGGAAATTGAGCGCCCATTTTTTCACTCAGCACATCTACCAGTCTATAAATAAAAGGTTCGTTTTTATCTAAAAACGTGAAACCATATCTCACGGCACGTCGTAAAATACGTCGTATAACATAACCTGCGCCCGTATTACTCGGTAACTGCCCATCGGCTATAGAAAATGCTACGGCACGCACATGATCTGAAATCACTCGAATAGCAACATCAGCTTTTTCATTTTTACCATATTCTTTTTCAGTAATGGTTTCTATCTCTCGAATTAAAGGTGTGAATACATCTGTATCATAGTTAGATTGCACACCCTGCATCACCATACACAGCCGCTCAAAACCCATACCTGTATCTATATGTTTGTTAGGCAAACTTTCAAGAGAACTATCTGCTTTTCTATTGTATTGCATAAAAACCAAGTTCCAAATCTCAACAACATGAGGATGGTCTTCATTTACTAAATCTTTTCCAGGCACTTTTGCTTTCTCTTCATCTGAACGAATATCAACATGAATTTCACTACAAGGTCCACATGGTCCTTGCTCTCCCATTTCCCAAAAATTATCTTTTTTATTTCCCATAAGGATGCGATCCTCTGGAATTATAGCTTTCCAAAAATCATATGCATCTTGATCCATTGGAAGCCCATCTTTTTCATCACCTTCAAAAACGGTAATATATAAAATGTCTTTATCTATTTTATAAACCTCTGTAAGCAACTCCCAAGCCCAGGCAATTGCTTCTTTTTTAAAATAATCACCAAAACTCCAATTTCCAAGCATTTCAAACAATGTATGGTGGTAGGTATCATATCCTACTTCTTCCAAATCATTATGTTTTCCTGAAACACGCAAACATTTTTGGCTATCTGCAAGTCTATTATTTTTTGGTTGTGCATTCCCAAGAAAATATTCTTTAAAAGGAGCCATCCCCGAATTTACAAACATTAATGTTGGATCATCCTTCAGTACCATTGGCGCAGAAGGCACAATGCTGTGTTTTTTTGATTCAAAAAACTCTAAAAATTTGGTTCGTATATCCTGAGACTTCATTCTTTTATATGCGTAGCTGTTACCATTAAATTATAATTAATGGGAAACAATTTTTATATTTGTTCGTTGTTCAATTAATCCCGCCTTATTTCAGTAGAATATAAGCGCAAAAATAGAACTTTTTAACTTATGTCTAAGGTAAAATATTATTACGATTCTGAAACGCTTTCTTACCGTAAGATCGTTCGCAAAAAAAGAACGACTGCAAAGTATGCGTTTGTTTTTTTATTAGGCGCTGCACTCTTTGGTTTTTTGTTTGTATTTATTGCTAGTCAATATTTTGAATCCCCAAAAGAGAAAGCACTTGTCCGAGAATTACAAAACATGGAATTGCAATATGAGTTTTTAAATAAAAAAATGGATGAAGCTGAGATTGTACTCTCAAATATTGAAGAGCGTGATAATTCCATATATAGATTATATTTTGAAGCAAACCCAATCCCCGAAGAACAACGACGTGCAGGTTTTGGTGGGATAAATAGGTACAAACAATTTGAAGGATTTGATAATTCCAAATTAATAGCAGCGACAAATCTGCGTATTGATATTATTCAAAAACAAATTGTAGTACAGTCAAAATCCTTAGACGAAATAACAGTTTTAGCTGAAAATAAAGAAAAATTTCTTGCTACAATTCCAGCAATACAGCCAATAAATAACGAAGATCTTACACGAATGGCTTCTGGTTACGGTTACCGTACAGATCCATTTACTAAAGTTAGAAAGTTTCATTACGGGATGGATTTCACGGCTCAAAGAGGGACTCCTGTTTACGCAACTGGTGATGGAGTAGTCAAGCGTGCTGATGCGGGGTCTACAGGCTATGGTCGTCATATTAGAATAGATCATGGTTATGGCTATGTAAGTTTATATGCCCATTTATATAAATATAATGTAAGGAAAAACCAGAAAGTTAAGCGTGGTGATATCATAGGCTTTGTTGGGAGTACAGGACGTTCACAAGCGCCTCACTTGCATTATGAGGTATTTAAAGACAAGAAGCGAATTAATCCTATTAATTTCTATTACGGCAACCTATCGGCGAAAGAGTTTAGTGAATTACTCGCCAAAGCATCCTTAGAAAATCAATCTTTAGACTAATGCATATTGAATTACCCGAAAAACGATATTACGGAATTGGCGAAGTAGCCAGTGCCTTTGGCGTAAACACCTCTTTAATTCGGTTTTGGGAAAAAGAGTTTGATATTATAAAACCTAAAAAGAACGCAAAAGGCAACCGAAAATTCACGCCTGATGATATCAATAACCTCAAGTTTATTTATCACCTAGTTAAGGAGCGAGGATTCACTTTAGACGGTGCCAAAACTCATCTCAAAGAAGAAAAGAAAAAAACATTGGCTAATTTTGAAATCGTTAGTAAGTTAGAAGACATTAAAAGTCAACTTGTTAAAATTAAAAACCAGCTTTAATCAAATAGTAAATTACAGCAAGAGTCTCTTGAGGTTTCAAAATCAACTTTAAAATTATGTTTCAATAAAAGAAATTTGATTTAATAAAGTCAATAATTAATGCATCATCATCATACGTCCACCCTTAGATTCACCTTTGGACCCTAAGGTATTAAATTTCCAACTAAAGCTCAACATAAAATAGCGTTGCAACACTGTACTTTGAGAATCTTGAATATAGTTAGCTGTTGCGATCCGTCTAGCATTAGTATTTTGGTTTAATAAATCATAGGCCTTTAACGTTAAAGTTCCTTGGTCTTTCAAAATAGAATAGGCTAAAGTAGAATTCCAGGACCAAGCACTTTTCTGAAAACCAGGAGCAATATTAGGATTATAGTTAAAATTTATATCGTTTCGCCATTCAAACTTTTTAGGGACATAAGTCGTGGTACGTATCCCAACAGAATGTCTAAGAAACTCTTGATCTTTAAAATTAGCCAAATCAAAATTAGTTCTGTTAAATGACAAACTATAGTTAGGCATAAACTCCATCACTTTCTTCCATGTAAATGTCAACCTTGCATTAGGTGTAATCGATGTATTATTTGAAGCATATTGCTCACCATTATTAAAGTTTATATTTCTATTAACCCCGGTTCGAAGACCCACTCTGTATTTAAACGTTCGCAAAGTGTCAATTTTAATGGTTTTACTATAACTAGCACTTGCATTTATATCATATGCTCCATCTACATTTGCAAAGGTGGTGTTACGCACAAAGTTTTCATCAATTGTAGTATTTGCTACTACTTGATTGTTTCTAAAATTAGCCCATACAAAACCAAATATTCCCGTCCCTTTTTGAAAGTCGAAACTATGATAACCAAAATTAACTCTATGATTATTTGAAGGCTCAAGGTTAGGATTTCCTGTAACAGTATTTAAAGGATTAGACACATCTTCAAATGGTTGTAATTGTGACAAATTCGGAGGATTATTACTTAAATTATAACCAAAATTAATTGACGTCTTCGGACTAAATCTATAGCGAAAATTCGACCTTAATTCCAAGGCTTCAAAATTCCTAGCTAAACTCAACCCAGGTCTTAAAAAATCTTCATTTTCCAAAGTTCTAAATACATAACCTGTTTCAAAACTCGTAGATATTTTGTCCTTTCTATACGTTAATTTAACCGCTGGTCTATTGCTCTTATTTGTGTATTCAAAATCTGTACTTAAAGCTGTATTAAATTCTGTATAGTCTTGTGTCCCATCATCAAAATCAAAGGTGCTTCTTATGCTTTCTCGCTTATCATTTCTATAACTATACTTAAAATCTAAAAACAATTCCTTAGCTTTCAATGGAAGCCTATACGCTATACTTGTATTAAACCCCTTAAATTTTCGTTCAGCATCCGTGAATTGATCCCTAATAATCTCTTCAGGAACAGTCCCAAAAATATTAGTTTCAGAAGTCAAATAATCATCAGTTTCTGTTGTATTATAATCATTAGAGATACTAAATTTAATGTACGCCCCATTATTTCCAAAACGTTTAGTTAGATCTAGATCATTACTAAAATTCTTTCCTATAGTTTCTACGAATGACGCCGAATTAGATTGATTTGTAATATCATTATCTTCATTACGAGAAACTTCATCTCTCGAAAAATCTGTGCTATTATTGGTGGCTGCAAAAGATGGATTGATATTAATTAAAAAGGTGGAATCCACTTCAATATCAAATCCTAAATTTACTCTATGATTATCTCCTTCTTCATAAGTTCTAGAATTAGAATCGGTAAAATATCTAGAATCAGGAAGAATATTTTCTCGCTGTGTTGAGTTTTTATCATTAGAGCGGCTACTATCATAAAAATAATCCGCAGAGATATCTAACTTTTCTCCAATTTTATCGGCATAATTTGCACCATAATTCTGTGATTTTGTAATCCCTTGTCCGCCTCCAAATGAACGTCCATCAATACTAAAAGACCCACCACTACTGAAAGATATATTGTTTCCTCTACCAAACATTTTGGTAATTTCTCCAAAACTAAAACCTGAAGAATTTATATTGTTTCCACCAGCGAGCACACTAATACGTTGGTCGTTATCAAAAACATTCAACATGCCGGCAAACTCATAGCGGTCATCGGTACCTCCCCCAGCTGCCAAACGCCCAAACACGCCTTTATTGTTTTCTTCTTTTATGGTAAGGTTAATCGTCTTGTTCTCTTTATCGCCTTCTTCTCCTGCAAAGGCTTGAGCTTTAGTTTTTGTATCGGTTATTTGAACTTTTTCAATAAGTTCTTTTGTTAAATTCCTAGTCGTAATTGTTGGATCATTACCAAAGAATGGCTTCCCATTCACCAAGATCTTATTAACTTCTTTTCCATTTACCGTAATTTGCCCTTCTTCATCCACCTCTACTCCTGGTAATTTTTTTAATAAATCTTCAACATTGGCGTCCTTTTTTGTTTTAAATGATTTCACATTAAACTCCAAGGTGTCTTTTTTAATGGTTATTGGGGCTCGGGATTTAATTACTATTTCTGCCAGTGAATTTGTGTCTGTTTGCAAATTAATTGTACTCAAATCAATTTCATCTTTATCCAAGTCAATAGTTTGAACATAGGTTTGATAACCTACATATGATATGTATAAATTCAAACGCTTATCGGTTGTCTTGTCTTCTAAAGAAAACTTTCCATGTTTATCCGAAATTGTGTAAGACACCAAAGAGCTATCTTTAATTCGTTCTAAGTACACTGTCGCCGATTCTAATGGCAACTTCTCAGCTTCGACTACAACCGTTCCAGAAATTTTAAATGATTTATTTTGTGCGAAAGAAATTGAAGCACAACAAAGTGCGATAAATAGTAGATAGTATTTCATGTTACTGATTGGTGGTTAATAGTATTAATGGAACCGAAGGTAAAATAGTTAACGTATGAATTTTCTTAAAAAAAACATAAAGTTTCTCGATCCATACTGTTATGACTGCATATTTAACAATTTGTCTCAAAAAAAATGCCAGATGTTAGTCACATCTGGCATACAATATTTTTTAAATTTTACTATTTCTTACGCATATACACACTTACCGGCACGCCATGAAAATCAAAATGTTCACGTAGTTTGTTTTCTAGAAAGCGCATATATGGTGCTTTTACATATTGTGGTAGGTTACAGAAAAACGCAAATTGCGGCTGCGGTGTAGGCAACTGCATAATGTATTTAATCTTAACAAATTTTCCTTTATTTGCAGGTGGCGGGTTGTTCTCAATAATAGGCAATAGCACATCATTAAGCACACTTGTTTTAATACGTTTAGTTCTATTTTTATAGACTTCAACAGCCGTTTCAATGGCTTTAAAAATACGTTGTTTAGTCAATGTTGAAATAAACACAATGGGCACATCTGTAAAAGGCTCCATTTGTTGTCTGATATATTTCTCAAATTCTTTCGTGGTTTTAGTATCCTTTTCTACCAAATCCCATTTATTAACTAAAATAACAACCCCTTTGCGATTGCGTTGTGCCAACCAAAATATATTTTGTACTTGACCGTCAAAACCTCGGGTTGCATCACATACTAATAAACACACATCACTATGTTCTATGGCACGAACACTTCGCATTACAGAATAGAATTCTAAATCTTCCTTAACTTTTGCTTTTCGTCTAATTCCAGCAGTATCTACTAAATTAAACTCAAATCCAAATCTATTGTATTTCGTATCTATAGAATCACGGGTTGTCCCGGCGATATCTGTAACGATATATCTATCCTCCCCAATTAAGGTATTAATGAATGATGACTTTCCTGCATTTGGACGTCCAACAACAGCAAACCTTGGCAACTCCTCTTCTACAACTTCTTCTTTTTCTGGTAATGCTTCCACTAAAGCGTCTAATAAATCTCCCGTACCACTTCCATTAATACTTGCAATGGTATAATACTCACCTAAACCAAGTGAATAGAACTCCACTGCATTTTCTTCTCGCTTACCATTATCAACTTTATTAACTACTAAAAACACGGGTTTATTCACCTTGCGAAGTAATGTTGCTACATCTTCATCCATGCCGGTCACACCAGATTCTACATCCACCATGAATATAATAGCATCGGCTTCATCTATAGCCAATTCTACTTGTTTATCAATCTCAGATTCAAAAACATCATCACTACCAAGGACATATCCTCCTGTATCGATTAATGAAAATTCCTTTCCATTCCAATCACTTTTACCATAATGACGATCTCTGGTCACACCACTAACGGCATCAACAATGGCTTCCCTACGTTGAATTAAACGATTAAAAAAAGTTGATTTCCCAACATTAGGACGACCTACTATAGCTACTATATTACTCATACACTTTAAATTAACTAAAAAAATTTCGAAAAGCTATATTTCCTTTTTCCTTCTTCAGAAATTTTTTGCAAAAATAGGGAATATCCCTGACGGTTTCTCTTTTTTTATCAAAGATTAATACCGTTTCACATTTGAATAAAAAACTGTACATTGAAATCTCTAAAAACACTAAAATGCCCAATACTAAAGAGATTGTTTTACGTCCTCGTTTTAAAATTGAACTTAACCAAAGCAATAGCAGTGCCTTAAGCTCATTTGAAGAGGTAAAAAGTACACAATCAAATTTTATTATCACACGAGTAGATGATCATGTTTATATAAAAATCCCAAAGGAAAAACAACATTTTTGGTCTCCTCAATTGCATTTAGAAATTATAAAAAAAAACCAAAACAATTGCACTATTTTTGGTCTTTTTGGCCCCAACCCAACTGTTTGGACCATGTTTATGTTTTTTCATTTTATCGTTGCAGGGTTATTTATTGCCTTCGGAATATGGTCATATACGAATCAATCATTGGGTAAGCCTTATTCTATTCAGTTATTTTTAACTTTACTAATGGTTGTTGTATGGTTTGCACTCTATTTTGGGGGCCGTGTTGGTAAAGATAGCGGGTCTAAAGAAATGCATGCATTGCATGATTTTATGAATGACACTTTAAAACTCTAACGATTATTGTAACCAAAGCGTTTTAACTGGTTTTGATTACTTCTCCAGTTTTTATTAACTTTTACATAAAGTTCCAAGTGAATTTGTTTGCCAAAGAATTTTTCCAAATCCTTTCTAGCTTCAACACCAACTCGTTTTAAGGCACTCCCTTTATGTCCAATAATTATACCTTTTTGAGTTTCACGTTCCACCATAATTACCGACCGAATTCTTATTATATTTTCTTCTTCAAAAAACTCCTCAGTATCAACCTCTACAGCATACGGAATTTCCTTTTTATAATGGATTAATATTTTTTCCCGAATGTTTTCATTGACAAAAAAGCGCTCAGGTTTATCTGTAAGTTGATCTTTAGGATAAAACGCTGGCGATTCAGGAAGTAATTCTAAAATACGGTTGAACACTTCTTTTACGTTAAAACCTTCTAATGCAGAAATTGGGAAAAACTCAGCATTTGGAACTTTACTTTGCCAAAGTGCAGCTTGTTCTTCTAATTGTTCTTGATTAGAATTATCGATTTTATTCAATAATAAAAGTACTGGGATTTTTGAATTGGTGATTTTTTTAAAAAAGGCTTCATCTTTTAATTCCTTTTCTCCTATTTCTACCATATAGATTAAAACATCTGCATCTTCAAATGCCGATTTCACGAAATCCATCATGGAAGCTTGTAATTCGTATGCAGGTTTGATAATTCCTGGTGTATCGGATAATACCACTTGAAAATCTTCGCCATTCACAATTCCCAATATCCGATGTCGTGTGGTTTGTGCTTTTGAAGTTATAATTGACAATTTCTCGCCAACAAAAGCATTCATTAATGTTGATTTTCCAACGTTAGGATTACCAATTATATTTACAAATCCCGCTTTATGAGTCATATAATAATCATTTAATAGACCGCAAAGTTACAACCTTGGATTGTATAGACCTCAACTTAGATAAAAAACTTATTGTAAACGAAAAAATAACGACTCTTAAACCATTTACCGGATCTCTAAATAGAATTCTAATATCGTCCTAACATCGGCTTCATTTTTAAAGGAAAGCTTATTTTGCCTGACGTATTCCAATATTTGATCAGTTTTAGATGCATCAACCAATTTCATTATTCTGCTTTTCTTTAATTTAAACGGCTTAATTGTATTTTCACTCTTAAGAAAGTAATCATGTTTGCGCACATATTTATCTCTTAATCTATTTACCATTGGATTAGCTGATCCTTCAATCAATTCTACTTTAAATCCTTTTAATACAGAAAAATCATCGGATTCAAAAATAACTTCACACACCCTGTTATCATCGTTAAAATAATAGTTCTTATAGATTTTATTATTAACAACAAACCGATCAATATTGTTAAAACTAAAGGTAAATAATGAGTCTGAAGCAACTTTAGTTTCAAAAGTATTTCGTTTGAGATTTAAGTTAATATTTGTAAGTGTAAAGTTTTGATTGTCTGATATAAAAATCGTTGCACTATTTTTCCAGTTTTCATATAAATAAAAAGAACCATCGACGATTCGTTTCGGATTTCTGAAATAAAATGAAGCCCCGTGTGAGCTCATATTTGACAACCCTGTTGAAACAGCTTGTGCGGATGTTTTATTACCAGTATCAAATTCCTGATTTATCGTCGATCCCAAATTAATGGCCTCCTGCTTAGAAGCCAATCTATCCGTTTCAATATAATTTTCAATTTCAGTAACTTTTTCAACATCATCATTAAACAATTTCATTAAGGCCCTATTGTTTAACTTAAATGGGCGAATATTATCATCCTCTTTAATGAAATAAGACTGCCTTCTAATATACTTGTCATTTTTTCTATTCAACATTGGATTTGGTGAACCTGCCAATATTTGAATATCATAACCCTTCATTATAGTCATTTCTTCTGATTCGTATACCATCTCGTATACCCGATTGTCATCATTGTAATAGAAATTTTTAAATACTTTATCATTAACAACAAACTTATCGATTCCATTAAAATTAAAAGTAAAAAGGGAGTCTTCAGATATTTTAGATTCGAAAGTGTTACGCAGTAAGTTTAAATTAATATTCTCAATGGTGAATTTTTTTCCATCAACAGTATGAATGACTGTTGTATTATCCCATGTCTGAAACTTATGTACCGAACCTTCAATTACCTTTGCCTTTTTTGAGCCAAAAGTGAAGGCACCAAAATTATTAGCGTTAATTGTTGAAATAGAATTCAATGCTGACGCAAAGTTATTCGTCGAATTTTGTGCTGAAACAACAGTGCACAAAATACTCACAACAAATAATAAGATAGATCTCATAGCAAACTTTTTTTTTCGAATTTACGATTATTCCAATTACCTGAGAAAAAAAACATGCCCCTTAACAACTTTTCTATGTAAGGATACCCTTTTTTCATTCAAGATTATCTAGTTTTACTTAATAAAAATAAAAAGCCCCTTAAGCCTCTCAGTGCGTTATGATTACAATCTTTAACTTAGTTTCACAAAAAGCCCTAGGAAAATGAAAACTCCACTTATTCTAATTTTATTATTTATAACATTACAAACCTGGTCACAAACTAAAATTGACAGTAGCAAAATTATAAAAGTCCTTTCTTTTAACATATTACATGGCGCAACAACAAAAGGCGATTTTAATTTAGACCTTATTGCAAAAGTAATTACAGATGCTAATCCCGATTTTGTGGCACTCCAAGAGGTAGATTATAAAACCAATAGGGCAAAAAAATATGACCTTGTTACTGAATTAGGATGGCGAACAAAAATGGCACCATTATATGCCAGAGCGATGCATTATGACGGTGGTGAATATGGCGAGGGTATATTATCTAAACATACTTTTTTACAAACAAGAAATATTGCACTCCCATATATTCCTGGTGATGAACCACGAGCAGCTGTAGAAATCACTACTGTTTTACCTTCTATGGATACCATCTCTTTTATTGGTACACATCTAGATCATTTGAAACTCGAAACCAATAGAATTATGCAGGCAAATCACATTAACAAAGTGTTTTCGAAAAATCAATATCCAAGCATATTGACCGGCGATTTAAATGCAGAACCAAAAAGTGAGACCATGCAAATTTTAGAGCGTTTATGGACCCCGTCATATAACAAGGAAAATCCTCAACCCACTTTTCCATCAAATGGTCCTTCTAAAAAAATTGACTATGTGATGTTTTATCCAAAACACCGCTGGAAAGTTCTTAAAACCGAAATTATTCAAGATACAATTGCATCCGATCATTGTGCTTACTTAGTGACACTTCAATTATTAGATGAATAATCCCGTAAATAAAATATTCATCAATTTATTTGTAGCTTTAAAGTTTTAGTATTCACGTCAATTTTCGTTTTTAAAAATGTTAAATATTGCTGACATTGTAGCGCTTTCAGGTATTGCATTGGCATTATTTCTCGCTATTTTAGTGTTACAAAAAAAAGAAAAAATCCAAGCAGACCGGTTTTTAATAAGTTGGCTGCTAATAATGGCTCTTCATTTCACCTACTTCTATATTAATTTTCACAGATTTTTCGATGATGAAATCATGCTTCAAACCATAGGAAGCAGCTTACCCGTATTTCATGCGCCTCTAATTTATTTATATGTAAGGTCTTTAGCTAAAGGAAGCGTGAGCTTGAAACTTATTCTTTTTTACTTATCTCCTATTGTCCTATATTTATTGGGATATTTCTATCTATTTGAAACGGGTCATTTTAAAGCAGAAGGCTTTATTAAATTCATAAAACCCGAAACTCCTTTTTGGGTGATTGCCTTAGCACCACTAATGATTGTGTTAAATATTTTATACATCTTCGCATTAGTAAAAATATTACAGGTTCAACAACGATGGCTTAAATCAAACTTCTCCTTTGAGAATAAAATAACCTTAAAATGGGTGCAATATTGGGTCGTTTCGTTTATAATTAGCGCCGTTCTTATTTCATTTGCTATTGTCTATTCCGATCTTGGAAAAATTAGCAACACCCTCGCTTTTATTATCACATCAATAGCTATGCTAACTCAACTTCTAATAATCGCTCAATTTGGATTGCAACAAACAACCGCTTTTATTAGTCATAACTATTATAAAGTTATTGAAGAATCCATTTCAAGAGAAAACACCTCTTTATTAGATCGTACGACTAAATATGCAAATTCAGGATTACAGCCTTCCCAGATTCAACAATTCGTTGATGAATTAACCCTTTTAATGGACACTAAAAAACCATTCTTGAACGAGAATTTAACTTTGCCTCAGTTAGCAAAACTTTTAAACCTTCCTACCTATCAATTATCGCAAGTTATTAATGAAGGTCTCCAACTAAACTTTTTTGATTTTGTGAATCAATACAGAGTCATTGCGGTGAAGGAACATTTAAAAGATTCTCAGTTTGATCAATATACTATTTTAGGAATTGCCTACGATGCTGGTTTTAGCTCAAAATCATCATTTAATAAAGCCTTTAAGAAATTTACTGGAACAACTCCAAGTGCATTTAGAAGACAAGGATAATTTTTTTAACCTTATTATTTGAATGAAATTGGTGCCGCCCTATAGGGCAACGCGCAAAACACCTTTATTAGCCCTTACTTCGCTCAAAAAGCAGATGTCCAAAGTAAAAAGCACATTAAGAAAATTATATAAATTTATTAGAGGACTCCAACTTTGGTGCTATGCTTGACAGATGTGAATTATACCTTTGATATTTTAATAAAAACTCAACAACTCCTAAGATTATAGTCATGAATAAACAATTAAGAACAATTGCAACCGTAGGAGTTTTTGCCTTTTGGTTTTTCGTTTTGACGAATGGGATACTTCATCCTGAGTATTCCCACATATCTCAATACATAAGTGAGCTTGGAGCAAAAGATGCAGCTTATGCCTTCCTGATGAATTATTTTGGAATCTTACCTTTTGGCGCCTCCATTATGATTTTAGCAATTTACCTTTGGAGAAATCTCAACTTAGGTTTAATTGGAAAAGTTTGTTGGATGATATTGTTTTTATGTGGCCTTCTTTTTCTATTTGCCAGTATCTTCCATTGCGATCAAGGCTGTAGTTTCACAGATATGTCAACCGAAGCTCTAAGACATAACTACACCGCGTTTTCAGCTTTTATACTTGCTGCATTAACGATGCTTCTCATTGGGCTTATTTTACTATTTAAAAAGACATATTCTCCCTTGCTTTATGTAAGTTTATCTTTAGGGATACTCGCTTTTATCCTATTTTATATCATGGGCAAAACAGGTATCTATTCGGAATACAGAGGCCTATACCAACGCCTATTTCTAGTAGATTTTTCTATATGGATACTCTTTATATCCCACAAGTCCAATTTCAAATTATTCAAACTATAATCATTTTTTAATTTCGTTTATAAATTTGGCGATCTAAAAGCCCCAAATATTACAACTTCCGCAACAATATCGAAATAGTTGCTTACCTTTTAATTCAAATGTTTTATTTTTCTTCATTATTTCTGTAATGAAATTAAAAAAAGGCAGTATACAGTATTAAAGGCATAAACTAGTTAATGAATTTATCGGATGAATTTATGATGCAAAAAGTCAAAGAAGGCGAGGTTGAAAGACTTGCACTTCTCTTTGAACGGTATCATTTGGAGTTATATAATTTCTTCTTGAAATTTTCAAGAGATAAAGATTTGAGTTCTGATCTAACTCAAAATGTATTTTACAGAATCCTTAAATACAAGAATTCTTATAAATCGCATAAAAAATTTAGAACTTGGATGTATATGATTGCGAGAAATACAAGAATCGATGCCTTTAAAAAGAATAAAATAAGTTATCACAGCGAAGACATTGAAAGTATCAAGAACTTCAAAGTCGATGACGTATCTGAAATCGAAGAAAGAGAATCATCCGATGTGATAAAAAAAGCCTTATCACTAATGAATCATGAAAAACGCGAGCTCATTATTATGAGTTTTTACTTAGAAATGTCGACCTCAGAAATCGCAAAAGTCTTAGAAATAAGTGAAAATAACACAAGGGTTAGATTTCACCGGGCTTTAACCGATTTAAAATCAATTTATAATAAAATTTCAAAGCTATGAACAATGACATTTTTGAACAACTGGTTTTAGAATATTTGAAAGGAGAACTTTCTTCAGAGGAAGTAAATAATTTTGAAATCCTAATTGCAAATAATGATTCAAAGCAACAACATTTCAATGAAATAAAAACGATTTGGGAATTGACAAAAAGTGAACAGCTAGAAACTCCAGATGATTCACTTAGAGAGGGATTCTATAATATGTTGTCAATGCACACTTTAGAAGAAAAGTCAAAAAAGAAAACAATTTTTCAATCGATTGATGCATTTCTATCCAAAATCGTGCAATATAAATATACTGGACAAATGGCAATGTTAATGGTGGTTGCAATTGTAAGTGGTTACATTGGGTTTCAGTTGAGTTCTAATACATTAAACCAAGATGAAATTGTACTCAATCAAAGAGTTGAAAAATTAAATCAAGAAGTTGCGAGTTTGCAACTGAAAAGCGCTTCTGCATCCGATAGGATCCAGGCCGTAAATAATTTAAAGACTTCAACCTTAAAAGAAGAAAATATTATTAAAAGTTTGATAAGTAAACTTCTTTATGATGACAATATGCACGTGAGAATGGCAGCTGGTAAATCACTGACATTATTTAAAAATAATCCTCAAGTTAAATCTGCCATTTTAAAAGCAGTTAGATTAGAAAAAGAACTCCTTGTAAAAGCCACTTTAATTGATGCTTTAATTGAAATTGATAGAGAAGCGGCACTAAAAGAAATATACAGAATTTACGACAGTGAAAATACAAGCCCTGAGATGAAGGCTCTTTATAAAGACATTGTCGAAACTAAAAACATTTAAAAATGAATATTATAAAATTAAATAAATACTTAATTGTTACAGCACTCATTGTTATTGGCTTCCAAAAACAGGGATATAGTCAAAACAATATTAAGAAAGTAGAGCATGTTATAAAACATATCCCGAATCAGGATCTATATTTTGAAATTGATTATGCCGATCAAGTCCAGATAAATTACTGGGAATCAGACTCCATAAAAGTAGTTGTTATGGTTGATTTGTTAGATAGTAAAGGAAATAGTGAGAACAAGAATTTTGACCTTGTAATTAATAACTCTGGAGGGACCCATAATTTTATTGCTAAGGTTAAAAACCTAACAGCACATTATGTATTAAAAAACAGTGGCTCAGATTACAAACCAAAGGGCGCTTTCAATGACAAAGTCCTTCGGGTTGGTACTCATATAAAACTCACAGTCCCTAAAAATATCAACATAGAGTTTAAGGCTAATAATATGGGGGATATAACAATTGACCATAATGGCGGTGGATTGTTAGCTTCTACCAATGGGAATATAGACTTAAAACTAAATCCTTCTATACAAGCAGATCTTAAACTCAGCTCTCTTTTTGGAGATATATTAGTAGATGACCAACTAGATATTGAACGTAATCAACAAAAAAAAGGATTGAAAAAATTGAGCTCTAGAGATGAAATGGATTATAAGCTTAACGGGGGGAGCGGCATCCAAATATCTTTAGCTACCTATGGAAACATTACCATTTTACCCATCAAAAATTAGCAGAGGCTAATATTTTTCAAAACATCATATTAAGTACAATAATCCACTTTATTTAAGTGACGGGGATTCCTATGCTTAATTTTTAAATAAATCAACAAAAAACGAACATCATAACATTTAAAATCATGAGAAAAATTAAACTATTATTTATCACCATGCTTCTATGCCCTTTGCTAAGCATTCAAAGCCAAGAACTTAAGCTTAGTAAATCACAAATGCTTGAAGACTTTAACGAAACCATTTCATATATAAACACATTTGCTGTTCATAAAGATCTAAATGCTGTAAGGCTTGGGATTGACTATACTAAACAATACACAATCTTGCGTAATACTATCACTGAAAATACAAGTATTTGTGAATTTAAAGACACCTTAGAAAAAGCCATTCAACTGGTACAAGACATGCACTGTAGTTTTATGTCATTTGACTATTTTGAAGCCTATGGCCAATATCAAAAGAAGTTTAATTTCAAAAAGAACCAAAGCTATGAACGTATCAAATATTTTGAAGAACATTGTGAAGCCAAGGCTATCAATCTTATATTACCATTACTTTATGAGAATGGAGAATACGTAGTCTATGCCGATTTTAGTTATAAAAAACAGAATATTAAGCGTGGTACTAAGGTGACACTTTATAATGATAAAAATATCAAATCATTTATTACAAACAACTATGATAAAGTATGGCCTATATTATGGGATGCAAACAACAAAAGACCCTATAATCGCAAATTTTATGGTGTTGGGAAAGACCAATTTTCATTAACTTTTAATGACGGGCAATCTAAAACAATAAACTTTAATCTAAAGGACTCGATTAAATTGGCACAGAAACCTGAACGACAAGTATTTTATTACTCACAATCCAAAGAGCAGGCACTTTATTTAAAAGATCAAAATGCCTTATACATCGGTATGCCATTTATGGATGTTGAACAAGGAAAAAACATAATCTCAAAAGTAGACAGCCTACACTCAAAATATGGTGATTTTGATAAAATCATAATAGACATAAGAGGAAATCCAGGCGGAAATGACATGTGCTGGAGAAATGTATTAAGTCATCTAATCCCAAGCAATATAAGCTTCTCAATCGATCTTAAATACAAATACAAAAAACCTGTTGTAGAATTCTATAATAAAGGCAAAAAGAACACAAAACATGAAGCCATTCAATTATTAAATCATTCTGAATATTGGACAGAATCTGACGAAGTATTCACATTAAAGCCAAGCAGAAAGTCCATTAAGCACTCTGCCGAAATATTTGTTTTACAAGACAAATACATTTATTCATCAGCAGGAAATTTTTCTAATTTCTGCTTGAATAGCGATAAATTAATTTCGGTAGGAACAACTACCAACCTGGTTGGTGGACTACAAACAGAACCCCTATTCTTTAAAATGAAACATTCAGAATTGATTTTTAGAATAGAGCCTATGCTAGATTTTTCTGGAGTTAAAACTATAAACGATTTCTCCCATAATAACGTTGAAATAAATATCCCTACCTCCGCTGACGATTATTATTTAAGAACAACTTATAAGGGTGATCTTTATAGCAAAGCATTTTTAACTAATCATGATAAACTCGTAAAACATGTTTTAGCAATCAAATAGTTAATTCTACATTACAAAACATCAATTTTAATCCAAAAAAAAGTCTAGATATATCTAGGCTTTTTTTTTATCTATCGGTAGATATACATTGGCATTAGTCGCTTTATCACATAGCGAAATCATAAAACCACTATTCTACTTGAAAAAACAGTTCAAATCCTATAACTTTGTGTAAATTGGACAAAAATAATATCGGCTAAAAATTAATTAACAGTATATTTTTATGGCAACTCGACACTATGAAGGCAAAAAATTTGATGCGCAAGACGCACATCAAATTACTGATGCACTAACTGTCGAAGAAGCTTTGCAAATAAATATAAACAATAAAGCATTTACGGTATCAATGCGTACACCAGGAAATGATGTTTCTTTAGTTCGAGGAATGTTGCATTGTGAAGGGGTTTTAAATAATACCAATTTCTCCCCAGAAGTATCTATTAAAAAAGAAAATGAAAATGGTATTGTTACTATTGTTAATGTTGATATTCCAGAAAGTGAATTGGGAGAAGGTTATTCAAATAGTAGAAGCTTACTTTCGGTTTCATCCTGTGGCATCTGTGGCAAAACAGAACTCGGCGATTTATCTTTTATAGGAAAAACTATTGATGATACTAAAAAAATTGAGATTAACTTAATTCATCAATTATTTAATAAAATGAGTTTGTTGCAGCATGATTTTAAAAAAACAGGTGGCACACATGCAGCAGCAGCTTTTACAATCGAAGGGCAGCTACTTTGTTCAATGGAAGACCTTGGACGACATAATGCCGTAGATAAAATTGTTGGAAAATTGATCACTTCAAATCAATTGCAAAACGCAAAAATTATGACCGTTAGTGGACGTATTTCTTATGAAATTGTCATTAAATGCTTTAAAGCAAAAATTCCTTTTTTAGCAGCCGTTTCTGCCCCATCTTCTTTGGCTGTAGATTATGCCAAAGAACTCGGAATTACTTTGTTTGCTTTTTGCAGAGATAAAAGAGCAACTTGTTATTCACATCCACAACGTACCAAAATAAATAAAACAAATCCTAAAGCGAGTTAAAAATATATGTCAGATAATTTAAGTGAATTACTAGGGCGAAAAGGAATAAAAGATAACCTCTTCGATAAATTAGGGCAAATTGCAAAACCTGAAGGCGCACCTAATGCGGATGAACTAGCTAAATTAGCTGATGAATTCCTAATTGGTAAAGCAAATACTTTTGGCACCGCTAGTTTTTACGATTTTTTAAAACCAGAAAATAAAGGTAAAAAAGCCTATGTCTGTAATGGTACTGCCTGTGTTTGTGCCGGTACTCAAGACGCAGTTGTTTCATCTCTTGAAAATCATTTTGACACTAATGAGATTGGCCACATGACCTGTTTAGGACGATGCCATGAGAATAGTGCCTTTCATTATGATGGAAAAAATTATTCGGGAAAATCACTTGAAAAGTTAAATGATATTCTCAATACAGATACTAATTTAAACGAAGATACTTATACTGTTAAAGCTAATAAAAAGACTATTTTAACAACAGCATTCTCAACAGTTTCAGAATACTATAAACCCTTTCTTGAGGCTCTAAAACAAGACTCCTCAGAAGTTTTAGAAACTATAAAAACATCAAATGTTCGAGGCCGTGGCGGTGCTGGATTCCCTATGGGATTAAAATTAGAGTTTTGCCGCAATGTAAAGAATGACACCAAGTTCATTATTTGTAATGCTGATGAAGGGGATCCTGGAGCATATTCAGACAGATATTTATTAGAAAAACAACCCCATTCTGTTTTATTTGGGATGCTTATTTCTGGCTATGTCACTCATGCTAGTTATGGTATTTTATATATTAGAGCTGAATATCCTGAAGCAGCAGTCATCATTCAAAATGCAATTGATGAGCTTCAGCTAGCAGGATTGATAGGTGAAAACATTGATGGCAGCGGATTTAACTTTCAGTTTAAAATCATCCAGGCTCAAGGTTCTTATATCTGTGGTGAAGAAACCGCTTTAATAAACTCGATTGAAGGTCAACGTCCAGAGGTACGGGTACGCCCTCCATTTCCTGCTCAAAAAGGACTATTTAACAAACCAACAACTGTAAATAATGTTGAGACTTTGGCGGCCCTGCATTACATTATTGAAAATGGTGGAGAAGCATGGAAAAATATTGGCACAGATCGTTCCTCAGGCACAAAATTAGTCTGTCTAGATAGCTTTTTTAATAACCCTGGCATGTACGAGGTTGAAATGGGAACCCCACTTTCATCCGTTGTAAATGACTTAGGTGGCGGATTTAAATCTTCGGTAAAAGCGCTTCAAATTGGTGGGCCTCTCGGTGGATTAGTTCCTGTTTCAAAAATTGATGATTTAACCATTGATTTTGAATCGTTCTCAAATGAAGGGTTTTTATTAGGGCATGCATCCATAGTTTGTGTTCCTAGTGATTTTCCCATCATGAAGCTTATCGAACATCTCTTTGATTTTGCATCCTATGAAAGCTGTGGCAAATGTTTCCCTTGTCGATTAGGAACAAAGAGAGGTCAAGAGCTTTCAACAAAAGCATTAACATCGGATTATAAAATTGATAGAAAATTATTTACAGATCTATTGACAACCTTAGAGCAGGGCTCGTTATGTGCACATGGTGGTGGGATACCATTACCCGTGCGTAACGCAATGCAATATTTTGAAGCTGAATTAAAACAATACTTCAATTAAATTAGAAAAAAATGAACACTGCATATATAGATAATCAGGCTTTTGAAATAGCTGAAGGAGAAACCATCTTAGCTTTTATAAAACGCTATAAAGACAAAGGACTTGTACCTACATTATGTGATGCACCAAATTTAGACCCCTTTGGATCTTGTCGTGTCTGTAGTGTTGAAGTTGCCTTAGACAAAAATGGCCCGGTGAAAACATTGGCGTCTTGTCATACCCCTGTTGGAAAGGGACAATATATTTATACCAGTACAGAGACTGTAAAAGCTTTACGTAAAAATATTGTTGAGTTAGTATTAACTGACCACCCCTTAGATTGTTTAACCTGTGAAGTAAATGGTAATTGTGAATTGCAAACCGTTGCAGCACAAGTGGGGATTCGTGAAGTTCGTTATCCAGAAGGTGACACTCATTTATATAGAATGAAAGATTTGAGTCATCCATATATGACTTCAGATTTATCAAAATGCATCAATTGTTACCGCTGTGTTCGCGCTTGTGACGAAGTACAAGGCGAATTTGTATTGAGCATGTCTGGTCGTGGTTTCGATTCTAAAATTATAAAAGGCTTAGATGATTCGTTTATGGATTCTGATTGTATAAGTTGTGGTGCTTGTTCTCAAGCCTGTCCAACCTCAGCAATTTCAGATGTATTTCAATCCAAAGCAATCAAATCCACGGATAGCACTAGAACAATTTGCACCTATTGCGGTGTTGGATGTAATCTTGAAGTTGCAAGTAGTAATGGCGAAATTTTAAGTATTACGGCGCCTTATGATGCCGAAGTGAATCAAGGACATACCTGTATAAAAGGCCGATATGCTTTTAAATTTTATGACCATCCAGAGCGTTTAAATTCGCCAATGATTAAGCGCAACGGGGAATTTGAGAAAGTGTCTTGGGATGAAGTTTACGAGTATATTGCTAATAAATTAACAGGATATAAAAACGAATTTGGGCCTGATTCTATGGCTGGAATTTCCTCTTCACGTTGTACAAACGAAGAAAACTACTTAATGCAAAAATTCTTTAGAGCAGTATTAAGTACTAATAATATTGATGGTTGTGCACGTGTGTGTCATTCGCCTACCGCCTTAGGGATGCAACGTACTTATGGCACAGGAGCAGCAACAAATTCTATTGACGATTTAAAAGACACTAACTGTATAATGGTTATTGGTGCAAATCCTACTGATGCGCATCCAGTAACAGGAGCCAAACTAAAACAGTTTGCAATGAAATCGGGTAATGTATCAATTGTTATTGATCCAAGGCGGACAGAGTTAGCACGATATGCAACTCATCACATCGCATTAAGACCGGGAACAAACGTTGCCGTGCTTAATATGATGATGTATTATATCGTTTCAGAAACTTTAGTAGACACATCGTTTATTGAAAATAGAACTGAAGGCTTTGAAGAATTTAAACAAGAACTTTTAAATATAGATTTAACTGCTATAGAGAACGTTTCAGGTGTCACTAGACAAGAAGTTAGAGCAGCAGCGATCGCTTATGCAGCTGCACCTAACGCTATGTCGTTTCACGGCTTGGGCGTTACAGAACATTCACAAGGAACATTTACGGTAATGCAAATTGCTGACTTAGCTTTAATGACTGGTAATATTGGTCGTCGTGGTGTTGGTGTGAATCCGTTACGTGGCCAAAACAATGTGCAAGGCTCTGCCGATATGGGTGTGCAACCACATCAAGGCGCTGGGTATTTAGACATCACAAAAGATGATGTGAATAAAAAGTATAATGAATTTTATGGAGTTGATGTTCCAATGAATATTGGCTACAAAATTCCAGAAATGTTTGATGCTGCATTAGACGGCAACTTAAAAGCAATTTGGATTATTGGGGAAGATGTGGTACAAACCGATCCAAATACCCAAAAAGTAATTAAGGCATTAGAGTCTACAGATTTAGTTATAGTTCAAGAGTTATTCATGACAGAAACTGCTAAATATGCGGATGTTATTTTGCCTGGCGCATCATTTTTAGAAAAAAGCGGAACCTTTACCAATGGAGAACGCCGTGTACAAGCTGTGAGGCAAGTTGTAGAACCCGTGATAGGATCAAAGCCTGACGGACAAATCATCGTAGACATCATGAACAAAATGGGGTATGCTCAACCTGATTATACACCGGATGGGATGTTAGATGAAATATCACAAATCGTCCCTTTCTTTGCAGGAATATCATGGGAAAGACTTGGTAAGAATGGGCTACAATGGCCTGTAGCAAAAGATGGTACAGATACTCAAATTTTGCATAAAGAAGATTTTAAACGTGGTAAAGGAAAGTTTGAATTCAATGCATGGGAAGAAACTACTGAGCTAACTGAACACGCGAAAGACTACCCATATATTTTAACAACTAATCGAGAATTAGAGCATTACAATTGTGGTGCTATGACCCGCCGTACAGCGAATGAGCAAATTCTTCAAGATGATTATTTAATGATTAACCCTGAAGACGCACAAAAGCACTTCATTAACGAAGGTGACTATGTTTGCTTAGAATCTCCAAGAGGAAAAGTTGATGTGAAAGCTCGAATTACCGATGAAGTAAAATCAGGAATATTGAGTACCACATTCCACTTCCCAGAAATAATGATTAATATTATTACTGGAGATGTTCATGACTCAGAAGCAATGTGTCCCGAATACAAAGTAGTGGCCGTAAGAATTAGAAAAAGTAAAGGAAAGTATAATCAAGAATTAGTGTAATTTTTTATGGTTAGAAACAACATTTTTTTAGCATCATTTAATAAACATACTCGGTACCTAAATTTACATGTTCTTTTCAATCATAATTTTATACTCTTATTTGTTTTTGTTTTTTGTAGTTGTCAAAACTCAAAACTGCCTAGCCCCAGTACTTTAAAAAATGATTTATCAGCTTCTGAAACCCGAAAAGCGTTAATCACAATTGATAATAATCGTTCGTTTGACGCTGAAATTTCACTAAGCGATGCCGAGTATAAATTAGAACAAAGTCTTTTTGATTTGAGAGGCAACTATGAAAAAATAATCCAACGTAATAACTTACCGTTTTACAATAAACCTTTCCATGATGTAAAACATATTATTGACTCTTCCTTGCTTTTCAAAATATTCAAATCAATGCCAAAGGGAGGGCTACTTCACACTCATAGTGGCGGCATTACTAATATTAATTGGCTTATTGATAAGGCAAAGGAAATGCCCGAATGTTATGTATACACCAAACATGACAGTGATCGCTATATTTTTGGACAGTTGGGTGTCTTTAAAAAAAATACAGCGCCTTTAGGGTTTTCCTCTTTAAAAGAGAAAATTGATACCGATCCCGAGTTTGAAGCCCTCCTGTACGATTTATTCGTCTTAAAAAAAGAGTCGCTAACGCCAGACTTAGACTATTGGCAAGAATTTGAAAAGCGCTTTATGAGAATAAATGCGTTAATTTCCTATCGTCCATTTTTTAAAGCATACTATAAAAAAGCATTTTTAGATCTCTTAAATGACAATGTTAAGCATTTGGAAATTAGATATATTTTTGGCGGTTTATATGATTTTGAAAAAGATGAATATTCTAATGATACGATTATTAATGATTTAAATAATGTTCTAAAAGAAATTCAGAAAATTGAACCCAACTTTACATTAAATCTCATCTATACAAGTTTTAAATTTTTAAGTATAAAAGAGATCAATAGTCATCTCTCTGAAGCCTTCCGATTAAAGAAGAAATATCCAAATCTAAT
>MAAC01017454.1_pt1 | contig 99661 bp, 101 predicted proteins | sample 1115981 | NCBI WGS metagenome assembly MAAC01 (sample SAMN04961126, study PRJNA320927) | seawater metagenome | isolation source: sample BD02T64 sea water enriched with oil for 64 days | place: USA:Gulf of Mexico | collected 2013-07-27 | reverse complement strand
AAGAAGAATACACTCCTCTTTGGGGTATAAAACTATAAAGGAATTTGAAACCGAAATGTTTAATCAAAAAGTAGCAGCATGACTCTTAACTAAATGTCCACTTTTTTGTTGCAAGTCCAGCCAAAACTGTCTCAATTTGATGACTACAGGATTTCAAGCCAATCATCATTATTAGTTGACCTATTTAAGAAATTTGCGTTCTCCATTAACTATACATTTACCTATGATAGTTTCCCTGCCATAGGAATACCAAATTCTCAATACAATCTAGCAACCGGAGTTGCATATTCCTTTGACTAAAATTTTATAAACTTTCGTAAGCTTCTTTTTCTTAAAGAGACTACTTCATTATATTTACCAAACTTGAAAACCAAAAGGAATTTCGTTTCATAACTATACTATAGATTTATGGCCTCTAACCACTATTATGACCCAGCAGATCTCAAAAAATTTGGTAATATCACCGAATGGAGTGAAGAACTAGGAACCAAATTTTTTGATTATTACGGCAAAGTTTTTGAAGAAGGCGCCTTAACCGCTCGTGAAAAATCGCTAATTGCATTGGCCGTTGCCCATACTGAGCAATGTCCATATTGTATCGATGCGTACACTAAGGATACCCTACAAAGAGGAGTAACTAAAGAACAAATGATGGAGGCGGTCCATGTAGGTGCTGCAATTAAAAGTGGCGCGGCACTCGTTCATAGTACCATGATGATGAATAAAGTAAACAAACTTGACGGATAAGCACACCTATTTTATGTCGAAATTAAAAACCCAATCACTTCATAAAAGAGAAAGTGAACTTGCTGAAGCTAACAGACAATTGGAGATTTTGTCTAATGGTATTTTTGGCAGCGATGAACTTCCCACTTTTGCAAAAAAAATAAAAGAAACAAATCAGTTTCCTTTGCGCCCTAAGAAGTTAGAAATACTTCAAATAAATGTTGGTTATATGTGCAATCAAGTTTGTGACCATTGTCATGTGGATGCAGGTCCGGATCGCAAGGAGATAATGACAAAAGAAACCATGTTGCAATGTCTTGAGGTAATCAAAATCACCGGAGCGCATACTTTAGACCTTACCGGCGGAGCGCCAGAAATGAATCCTAATTTCCGCTGGTTTGTTGATGAGGCAAGCAAAGCCGGAATTAAAGACTTTATTGTTCGAAGTAATTTAACTATCATTAGAGCTAACAAAAAACACTACGATCTTCCTCAGTTTTTCAAAGATCATAATGTACACGTGGTAAGTTCTATGCCGCACTGGACGCGTGGAAAAACTGACAAGCAAAGAGGTGACGGTGTTTTTGATAAATCAATCAAAGCCCTTCAAGAATTAAATGCAGTTGGGTATGGAATGCCAGATAGTGACTTGAGGCTTGACCTTGTCTACAATCCAACTGGAGCGTTCCTTCCGGGAGATCAAATGGGACTAGAAAAAGATTTTAAAAAAGGCTTGCTTGAGGATTTTGGTATTCAATTTCATAACTTATTTGCAATTACCAACCTACCTATCTCTAGGTTTTTGGATTATTTAATTGCTTCAGAAAACTATGAGGATTATATGTATCAGCTGGTGGAAGCTTACAATCCTGCTGCTGTTAAAAATGTAATGTGTATTAATACTATTTCGATTAGCTGGGACGGCTACTTATATGATTGTGATTTCAATCAAATGTTAGGGTTACAAGTCGCGAGTAAAGTGAAACACATTTCAGATTATAACGAAGATTTATTAAACGATCGCAATATAATTATTTCTCAACATTGCTATGGCTGTACAGCGGGGGCTGGAAGTAGCTGTCAAGGTGTTGTGACCTAATTATAACACAAACTGGAGTCTCATTAATGAAATTCAAAATACTTTACATTGGGCTTATACTAATCAGTTTTTCAGCTTCATCCCAGAAATCTCTGGATATTTTGTTACGGATTAATAATGCTGAGAGTATTACCTATATCTCGGTGGACGAGCTCCGTATGTATCAATTAAATGATTCTGTACTGATCTTGGACGCGAGAGAGCGGAATGAGTTTGACGTGAGCCATATTCCTTCAGCCAGATATGTTGGCTACGGTCATTTTTCTTCGGAAGAGATTTCAGAATATATAACAGACAAAAACACCCCATTAATAGTGTATTGCTCCCTCGGAATACGCTCTGAAGATGTAGGGGAAAAACTTGAAAAAGCAGGTTTTACCAATGTTAAAAACCTATATGGTGGTATTTTTGAATGGAAAAACAAATCCTATCCCGTAATAGATTCCGAAGGAAAAGAAACAGAAAATGTACATACATTTTCCAAACATTGGAGCCGATGGCTCACCAAAGGAGTTAAAGTGTATGACTAAAACTATTCCCTTACTTGTGACAAACAAAAATAATCTACTCATCATATTTACCAGAAATCCTGAATTAGGTAAATGTAAAACGCGTTTGGCGGCTAGTATTGGAGATGTTGCTGCCTTAGACATTTATACCTTTCTATTGAAACATACGGTTTCAATTACCGAAAATCTAAACGTGACAAAGCAGGTGTACTACTCCGTGAAAATCCGTGAAAACGACTTGTGGGACGATACTATTTATGATAAAAAGCAACAAGAGGGTACCGATTTAGGCTTACGGATGGAGTACGCCTTTCAGCAAGGGTTTAAGGACGGGTACAAAAACATTATCATTATTGGTAGTGATATGTACGATCTAAGTCAGACGGATTTAAAATTGGCTTTTCAATCTTTAGAACAGCACGATTTTGTAATTGGTCCAGCAGAAGACGGTGGTTACTATCTACTAGGGATGAAAAATCTCAATCCAAAAGTTTTCAGAAATAAAGAATGGGGTACAAATACGGTTCTTTTTAGCACAAAAAATGATTTAAAAACAGAAGATGTGAAATTTCTTTTAGAAAGAAACGACATAGATACTCTCGATGATATAAAGGATGTCCCTTTTTTTAGAGATCAGTTTTTAAACAAATAAAAATACTATTATGAAAAATTTACTTTTACTTTTTACGCTCTCCCTTTTATCCTATGCTTCCACCGCACAATGTGTGGAAGCTGCCAATGAATTTGGAAACAACACCAATATCCCAATGTACAATGTAACCGGAGAAGTTTTGGTTACGCTAAATCCTGGTGGAAACGACATTACTCTCGATCTTGGCGCCGACTTTATGACTGCTGCCGGCCCAGATATTAGAGCTTTTTTGGTTAACTCTAACGGATTATCGGATACGCAACTTGCCAATACTCCAATTTCAAATTTAGAGAACTTCGAATTTGGATTGGTTGGAAGTGGAACGACAAACCAAAACGGAGCTAAGTCATTTACGGTTCCAGTTCCCACGGCTATCGACTTAGGAAACTATGACAAAGTATTCTTCTACTGTCTTCTCTTTAATCAGTTTTGGGACTTTGGTAGCATCACTCCATTTACTCCAGCTAATTGTTCAATACTTAATTTAGAATCGAATGAGCTTGAAACAGCCGCATTGTATCCAAACCCTGCAAGAGAAGTAATTAATATTTCCGTAAGCACGATTGAAATTGAAGAAATACGTATTTTTGACGGCTTAGGTAAGCAGGTTTTCCAACAAAAAGGAAATACTTCAGAGAGTATAAACGTTTCTAACTTGGATAATGGACTATATTTTGTAACGCTTAAAGCAAATAACCTTTCAGTTACCAAAAAATTAGTAATTAGATAATTTCATATGATAAGATACATTCAGGAATCTGCCACATTTTTAAAGCAAAGAGGATTTGAAACTCCAGAGATTGGAATTATCCTCGGCACAGGTCTTGGACAAATAATTGAAAATATTGAGGTTGAAGCTGAAATGAGCTACAATCACATTCCAAATTTTCCGACTGCCACCGTTGAATTTCATAAAGGAAAACTCATTTACGGTACCCTCGCCAGTAAAAAGGTAGTGGTCATGCAAGGACGTTTCCATTTGTATGAAGGATATACCTTGGAGGATGTAACCTTTCCTGTTCGAGTGATGAGTGAACTGGGAATCAAAACCTTATTGGTGAGCAACGCTTCTGGAGCTATTAATACGGGCTTCAAAAAAGGTGAGATTATGTTGATCGATGATCATATTAATCTTCAAGGCGGATCTCCACTAGCCTTTAAAGGTGTTGAGAAGATGGGTAAACGTTTCGTCGATATGAGTGCTCCTTATGACCTTGAAATGAACGCTAAAATTGAAGAAATAGCAAAAACCAATGAGATTGCTATCCATAAAGGAGTTTATGTTAGTGTTGTTGGACCTCAACTAGAAACCCGTGCGGAATATCGCTATTTAAAGCTTATTGGAGCAGATGCAGTTGGTATGAGTACTGTACCTGAAATTATTGTAGCCAATCATTTAGGGTTACGTGTGTCAGCATTATCGGTTTTAACCGACGAATGTGATCCAGACAATCTTGAACCTGTGGACATTGCCGAAATCATTGCAATGGCAGGAAAAGCAGAGCCAGATATGATAACATTATTTACTGAGTTGATTAAAACATTATAAATATGAGTTACCTAGATACCACGCATGACGTTTATAAGGAAGCAGCCTTGACCCCAGATGTTGGTCTTTGTTGTACAACAAACCCTATTTGGGAATTACCCGGTTTGAAGATTCCTAAGATCATGCAAGAGATGAATTATGGCTGTGGAAGTACGGTTAACGCACGAGATTTGACGAACAACCCAAAGACTCTTTACGTTGGTGTTGGGGGTGGTATGGAACTTTTGCAGTTCTCATACTTTAATCGTCAATCAAATGGTGTTGTAGGTATTGATGTAGTAGATGAAATGTTGGAAGCGTCTCGAAAAAACTTTATCGAAGCTGAAGAAATGAATCCTTGGTTTAAAAGTGAATTCGTTGAATTGAAGAAAGGCGATGCTTTGAATCTTCCCGTTGAGGACAATTCTATTGATGTGGCCGCTCAAAACTGCCTTTTTAATATTTTTAAAGCTGAAGATCTTAAAAAAGCCATCGAAGAAATGTACCGTGTGCTAAAACCGCATGGACGTTTGGTAATGAGTGACCCTACCTGCGAGCAGCCTATGAACGATACGCTTCGCAATGATGCCCGTCTTCGTGCTTTATGCCTAAGTGGTAGCTTGCCAATAGCGGGATATGTAAAAGCACTTACCGATGTCGGTTTTGGAACTATTGAAATTAGAACACGTAAGCCATATCGTATTCTAGATCCTAAAAATTATCCAACGGATGAACTTATTTATATAGAATCAATTGAGGTAGCAGCGATAAAAGATCCAATGCCTGAAGATGGTCCTTGTATTTTCACCGGTAAAGCGGCGATCTACTATGGAAAAGAAGACTATTTCGATGACAAATTAGGCCATATTTTATTGAAGAACCAACCCTTGGCAATTTGTGATAAAACCGCGGCGGCTTTAAAAACGCTCGGTAGAGATGACATATACTTTAGTGAGTCTACTTTCCACTATGATGGTGGGGGATGTTGTTAAACCAAAAAAGGTTGTCAAAAAAATATGACGACCCAACTTAAAAAATTAAAACAAAAAATACGTTTATCCTCCCGATCCCGCAGTACCAACCTCTGGATGCATCGTAAGTTCTGTATAACCGCTACCTGTAATAGGTAAACTTAAATTTCGAGTCTCTCCTGGCTGCATATCTACGCCTGGCGTTGGTCCAAACTCTGTGCTATTACCACTGGCATCAAATACATGTACTTCCAATCTGGATTGCTGGGCAAGATTAGAGTTTAAGTTTTCAAAGGTTCCAACAAAAGAATTAGTTGCACTGTCAAAAGATATAATAGCGTGAATCCCACTAATAACTTCATCTGCAGTTTGATTCATTGAGAAACGTGTTCCAGATTCACCCTGTTCTCCCCCACCTCCTTCAGAACCTTCTCCGTTACCTTCTAAATTATCCTGTTCTGTTCCTTCTCCTGCTGAATCTGCTTTTGAGCAAGAAGTAAATGTTGCGGATGTTACTAAAAATAACATGGTTAAAAATAAAATCGGCTTTTTCATAATCATAAATTTTAAATTATTAATATCTGTTTTAAAAGCAGTTTATCTCCTCCCTTTGTATAATGAACGCAGGGCTTTCAATTTACCCTGCCAGATAATTCAATAAAACATATAAGTAATTTATTTTCAGAAATTTAAAGACCCGATTCTACCAGTAGAATCTCAAAGAAAATTGCGGTGTACATTGTAATTGAAAAGTTTCAATACTGTTAATTTGAGATGGAGACATTGATTCTGTATCGCTTATAAAGTGCGCTTTAGAAAAGCTATTTTTGGTATTTAAGAGGTTTAATATTGAAACTCGTGCATCTAAATTAGTCTTATCTGTAAACAGTTTTGTTCTATACGCCACTCCAAAATCTATTCGACTATAATCACCCAATTTTCGATTATTTAATTCGTCATAAGTTAGTTGGTTAACAACAATAGGGTTTTCTTCGGAAGTTACTTGTGTTATTCCTGTAAGCACAGAAAATGGGAGTCCCGTTTTATAACTGTAACTTAATGAAAAATTCCATTTTTTCCAAGTATAGGTATTGTATATTCTTAAATTGTGACGCTGGTCATTGTTTGAAGGAAAATCACCGAAGCTTGATGATGGTGATTTAAATATATTTCTGCTCAGGGTATGATTTATCCAAAAGTTAAAGTTGTTCCATTTACGTTTTAAAAGAACACCCAAACCAAATACTTCCGAATTACCAGTGCCTTCAATTAATCCGTCCATGTTCAGAACACTGGAAGCACTAGAAATTCCAGAGGTATTATTGTAATAGACTTCCAAATCCAACAACCAATTCTTTGGCTCATAAACAACTCCCAGAGCAGCTTTGGTTGCTTTAAGTTGACTTCCAGTTTCAGGTTTGGACAACACCCAAAAATCAGTTCTGGCATTTAAACCTTGTTCACCGAAATGTTCTAGCTGATTAATGAATTGATGAAATAGTCCAAATGATGATTTTAACTTTATGTCCTTTGAAAAGGCATATTGCAAATTAATTCTCGGCTAGAGATATCATGTTCCAAATTCCTTGTAATAAGAAGCTCGGATGCCCAATTTAATTGTAAAATCTCGTAATTCAAAATTGAATGAAGACAAGAGATTGTGAAAAGTAGCCTTCAGAATTAGAGCTAACTCCAGAAGATAAGTTCTGAACATAAATACTGACATCCGTAACGACTTTACCATCGATAGTATTATATACGTAATCGCACAAGGCGTAAATTTTTGGTTTGAGAGCAATAATTAAAATGAGCTTATTATTAATTTTGTATGAAAAAGGTGTTTTTTTAAGAACCTCTTTCATAGTCAATTCTATTTGACTCATATGTATCGTTCCTGAAAACTTATATTTTTAAATTTCTTTTACATCAAAATTAAATTTGAATTCAGATTCGTCCTCTATGGCATTGAAGACTTCATTTATGCTTTCATTTTGAAATATTAATTCTTGAGTTATGGCCTGAAGACAACCTAAAGCAAGGTATACCAAAATAATTAAAAGACCACGAGATAAAGTCATTTATTGGTTTTAGAAAGTGGTTAAAGGCCAAAAATCCTACTTCTCAGTAGAATTATTAGATGTTACTAAACTAGGCACATCTATCACAGCTAGTCGTAAAAAGCGCAACATTCAAAGATACCAAACGGGGAGTTTCGGTAAAATTAAAACAGAATAACAATCTTCTATGAACGCGGCAGAGGTAATTCTATCTCGAAATCGTAATTATTTTCGTAACATCATTAATCTCAAACTCTAACCCTAAAGGCGAACAAACTTCATGTAAGGCTTGATTTATAGAGCTATGGGTAAAAATTCCTGTGAAAATTTTATCCATACTTGGAACATTAATATTTACATTAAACTGTCGTTCCATTTCATTAAATACATTATTTATATTATCCTCATAAAAAGAGGATATTTTTCGTTTCCAAGTTGGTGAGTTATTTAAGTGATTTTCCAAAGCACCCTTGCCATTTTTTGAAAACCTAACTCTGTTTCCCTTTGTTAAAATAAACGTTTCATCATCGCTGCTAACTTTAACTTTACCTGAGTAGCATTCTACAGTAAGGTTTCCATCCCATGCATTAACATTGAACTCTGTACCTAAAACCTCTACCAAACCTTCATCTGTTTCCACTGTAAATGAGCTCCCTTTTCGAACCTTAAACCATGCCTCACCCTTTAGAACAACAAACCTTTTATCATTCCATTTGCTCTCGCTAAAACTAATTTGAGACCCATCATTTAATACAATTTGAGAATCATCTGGAAGTTGTACTGTTTTTGTGGCTGCGTAGAGAGCATCTACCGTTGTTTGTTTACTCTGTTGAAACAAAAACAACCCTAACAACAATATAACGCTCGTCGCAGCACTTATTTTCCACCAAACATTCAATGACCTTGCTTTCGGCTTTCGTTTAGCATTTTCTACCTTAACCAAATCTAAATGTGTTTTCTTATCCAAAGCGGGTAGCTCTACATCATCAATGAGGGAAACTATACGTGTTATTTCATCCCACTCACCAGAAATTTTCAAAGCCTCTATCTCTTTAGGACCTAAATCGTCAGAGAGCATTCTTGCATATATTCTAGTTTTATCTTCCATAACGGTCCTTTATTATACAACGTTCATTAGCAACATTACCCTACACCCTTTTATGAATTTTTCGTAAATGCGTCAACGCTTTGTGCATCCGCTTTTCGACAGCTTTTACACTAATACCCAACTCCTCTGCAATTTCTCGATACTTTTTCTTATCAATTCTAGTCATGAAACCATCAATCTCTCATTATTTAAGTAACGTATAAACTCTCACTTTCCCTACCGCTTTATCGAAATTATTTTTTACTACTAAAAAAAGCCCTTAGTTAAAACTAAGGGCTTTTTTGTTCACTAATTTCTAGTTATCCTTTCCGCATATAAATATTTCCCGAAATGGTTTCCATAACAATGAGTTCATTTCCATTGTTAATTGTTCCAATAATCTTATTACTTCCTGTTGAATTTCGATGTTCATCCTTATTAATATCCAAGTCAGAATAGATCGTTCCTGTTAATGTAGAGGCATTGATTTTTGCTTTGTTCATCGTGACATCTACATCTCCACTTATAGTTTTGAGTTTTAGCGCTCCGTCATAATTTTTAATTGTTACATTTCCAGAGATAAGATCAGTTGTTAAGTTCCCAATAAAGGAATCTGCTGCCACACTTCCCGATATGCTCTTCACTTTAAGGTTCGCTCCTTTCGGAATATAAACGGTGTAGTTAATCTCGGTGTTATTATAACAATTATTTCGGTTTCTATTCTTCTTAAAATAGTCTCCAAAATCCGAAGCTATTTTTAAGCGCCCTGAACTGTTCTCAGTTTTTAAACTGAAATCGTTATTTCCCTCTCCTTCGTCAATATTTACCGAAGCCTTTACAACAACTTCATTTTTGTTCCATTGTTCTACTTGAATATCCTGAGCGAATTGAAAATTAAGAAAAATATCCTGGCCAGTAGAGACCGCTTCGACTTTTTCAACATTTCGTTGTGCTGTCGTTGATGCTATAAAAAGCATGGTCATGGCTAAAAGTATGTGCGTTTTCATGTTTTTAGTTTTAATTGTTATTTTTTTCTGAAATAAATATTACCCGTAGAAGAACTTAGATATAACTTCACTCCCCCATTGTTAAGACGTCCTTTTACCTTACGAGTAGCACCTACTACTTTCATTCCATCCTCGCGAAGCACTTCCAAATCGAAATTACTATAGACCGTTCCCATAGTTGATTTCAGTTCAACATCCGCTTTAGCGTTGCTTGGTAACGTCACATCAACATCCCCCGTAGAAGAACTAATTGAAACCGGAGCGCTCTGATTTAGAGAAACAAACTCTACGTTAATACCTCCAGTACTTGAATGTGCCGTTACAGGTCCGGTGACATCTACCAAATGAATATGCCCTACGTTAGAATTTATCTCCAATTCCCCAGATACCCCTTCAACATGAGCACTGCCTAGGTTACCACAATTCAAATTGAGGTTCACCGATTTAGGAATAGTAATTGTAAATCCGTGTCGCTGCATAAATGGCTTCAAATCCTTAACGCGCAATAGGTCTCCGTCCTTTTCAATGGACATCCCGAAGCCTGTATTATCAACTCCCCCAGGATAGATTGCTTTTAATCCTTTAGCCTTATCATCTTTATGATCCTTATTATCATCGTCGTGATGTTCATAATCATAATTATGGTTTCCATGACTATGATTGTGATCGTGATCATTATCACCATCATCACAATGTACTTCGGCTCCCTTTCTAAACAATATCTCGTTCGCAGAACCAGCGATAACCTTCACTGAAGTATTTGTCTCCAGTTTTATTTTCTTTATTCCAGTTAAGGAATGTTTATAACCTTCTTGGGCAACACCAGTTACCAGGTTTCCCACTATAAAGATTACTACTAGTACAATATGTTTCATAACTAAACTATTTTGTGTGTTTTACATTAAACTAACTAAACCTTCATTCACATGGTCTTTAACATAACCAGGTGTTTCAGACTGTTCTAATAATATTTGCATTGGAGCTCTCGCCCTTTGATCTTGTACTTTTACTAAAAATTCGATTACCGCAATCTGTATACTTGGGTTCTTTTCGGTTGTCAAAGCCTCAATAAATGCATCTTTTACCTCTTCATTATTAGAGAACCTCGAAAGCGCTTCGGCTGCAGCCAGGCGCACATTGATATTTGCATCATAATTCATACGATCAATTAATGCTACTAATATCTTGGTGTCAGGCTGCACAATCTCTTCAGTATAATTAACTGCCTTAATTCGTTTACTTGCAGATTGATTATCCAATAGAGCCAATGTCATATCCTGCTTTAAAGACTTCGCTTCTTGATTTAACAACGAGATTTGCTGGGTAACTTCCTGATTCTTCGCATGGCTACCCCATAAATACCCTCCAACCAATAAAAGTAAGGAGGCCGCAATTTGAAAAGCAGTTTTCCAAGAAAGAGAAGAATCTGACTTTAGTTCTTTAAGTTTTGGCTCCTGCAACTTTTTTTCTTCTTTCAACATTTCTAAAAATGAGATCCGCAAGGCATCACTAGGAAGGGCAGGCCCCATAGTATTCAAATCTTCTAATAACGTTCGTGTCTCCTTAAGCGTCTTTTCACAGGACTCACAATCGGCTATATGTTGTTCTAATTCCTTCGATGCTTCCATAGACAAAGTCCCATCCACATACTCGATTATTTGACTTTCGTTCTCTTTACAACTCATAATTATATCGTTTCAAAATAAAGTACTTTCAATTTTTTGATGGTTCTATGGATCTTGGTTTTTACGGCCGTTTCGTTACTACCAATAACTTCAGCGATTTGTTTGTATTTCATTCCTTGAAATCTACTCATCACCAACAATTCTTTTTCAGCCACTGGCAATCTGTCCATTACAATTCTCAATCTTTCAACTTGTTCTGTAGCTTCAACTGGTTGATCATCGGTTCGATCTGGAATTTGATCAACCACAACTTCTATTTGTTTCTTTTTCACCTTTCCAAAGTGATCCGAACTAATGTTTCTGGCGATTTGAAAAATCCAAGATGCAAACTTACCTCCTTTATAAGATCCGCGATATCTTATAGCTTTATAAAACACATTCTGCACTAGGTCCTCACTTACCCCTTTATCCTGAACCATTTGGTAGAAAAAATTGTAAATCCACTTATGGTATCTTTCAAAAAGTAAGGTCATCGCATCAAGATTCCCTTGTGACACTTCTTGCATTAATGCTTCGTCGGTTGGTTTTTCCAAAGTTGCCTATTGATGGTTGGTTGCTATGAAGACCTTTCCAATATGAAAAGGTTACATTAAAATGTTAATTTATAGTAATGGTGTAAGTATTCTTATAAAACTATGTCATAACATTTATCGTACGTCTAGTACAATATCAAATTTATGATTTTAATCTTTCTATTTGTCGCAGCATGTTTTTTAGCCTATAGTAATGGTGCTAATGACAATTTTAAAGGGGTTGCTACGCTCTTTGGAAGTGGAACAACAAATTACAAAAAGGCAATTAGCTGGGCCACTATAACAACGTTTTCTGGTTCTATTGCTGCTATTTTTTTAGCTGAAGAGCTTGTTAAAAACTTCTCTGGAAAAGGACTTGTTCCTAATGAGTTAATCTTAAACCCAACCTTTGCTATTTCCATCGCCATTGGGGCTGCGTTAACGGTAATTATGGCTACTAAGATGGGAATGCCTATTTCTACAACTCACAGCCTTGTAGGAGCACTTTTTGGTGCTGGGGTTATGGCTATTGGCTTTGACTTCAACTTTACAAAACTTGGGAGAACATTCTTAGTACCATTAATAGTAAGTCCATTAATAGCTGCAGTATTTAGTTTTATAGCATATATCATTTTTAGATTTTTCAGAAAAAAATTAAACATCACAACGAAAAGTGGAATATACATCCCAGAAAAACAGGAATCAGAGCTTATTGCAATTTCCACAAATAAAATGAATGCAAAGGTAGAAATCTCATCTACTTATGTGAGACGAACCATCGAAACCTATAGCGGGGAACTGTTGGATATTTCATCGCAACGAATTTTAGACAATCTTCATTTTTTAAGTGCTGGTATAGTAAGCTTTGCACGAGGCTTAAATGACACTCCAAAAATCGTTGGATTATTAGTGATTATTAATACGTTAAACATAAAATGGGGGATGATTGCCGTGGCAATTACGATGGCGCTTGGAGGGCTTATCAATGCTAAAAAAGTGGGGATAACCATGAGCAAGAAAATCACATCTATGAACTCTGGGCAGGGTTTTACTGCAAATATTATAACCGGTCTATTGGTAACCACAGCGAGTATTCACGGATTACCTGTTTCTACAACTCACGTGTCTGTAGGTTCTATTTTTGGAATTGGAACGGTTACAAAAAAAGCAGATCCAAAAATGATCTCTAAAATATTACTATCTTGGGTTCTTACGCTTCCTATTGCGGCTATTCTTAGTGGTTTAATGTTTCTTGTATTGGAACAGATCTCTTAATAAAATAAAATTGGTTCGGATATTGCAATAGTTATTCCGTATCTATAAAATAATACAACGGATAATGCTGTGTAAGATCAAAGAAATAACAATCCTATTTATAGCAGTAACATTTGCTGCTTGTGGAAGTGGTAAAAAACCACTACAAGCTACGGCTTCTGAAACTATTCGCGCCGAAAGAATAACTCCTCCAGTTGTGCAAGGGGAGATTGTTGAATGTGAGCTTGAACAACCTGAAATTGGGAACCCTACAAATGAGGAACCAATCAAAGTAGAAACAGAAGTAGAAACTATTCAAGAAATAACCGAAACTTTCGGTCATCAAGCTTTTGACTCACTTTTAAAGAATAATGTTTCTGAAGAAGGGGTGGTTGACTACGCTGGTTTTATAAAAAATAAAAAAGCCCTTAGAGGCTATATAACTTCTTTAGGAGAGAACATGCCTACTGACAATTGGACCAAGGAGGATAAACTCACCTACTGGATGAACGCTTACAATGCAATGACAGTAGATCTAATACTGCGTAACTTACCCTTAGAAAGTATTAAAGACATTGATAAACCTTGGAATCAGCGATTATGGAAGCTTGGTGACAAATGGTATAATCTAGATGAAATCGAGCATCAAATCCTACGTAAAATGGACGATCCTCGTATCCACTTCGGAATAAACTGTGCTTCTTTTTCTTGTCCGCCACTTTTAAACGAGGCATTTACAAGTCAGAAAGTCGATTTTCAACTTGAAGAACTGGCCAGAAACTTTGTAAATGATACCAGACGGAATTCTATTTCTGAAAAGGCGGTAAGGGTTTCTAAGATATTTACCTGGTTTGCTAAAGACTTTAAGAAGAATGGCTCACTAATAGATTTTCTTAATAAATACGCAACAACTCCAATTAACGCGAAAGCCAAAGTACGATACGAAGACTATAATTGGAATTTAAATGATTAGTATTATTATTCCTGTTTTAAATGAGGGAGAGACGATCCAGGATCTTTTATCTCATATTTCTGAAAGTACTTCGGGGGAAAAAATAGCCGAAATACTTGTTGTAGATGGTGAAAGTCAAGATGGTACCAGAGAAGTTGTTATGCGTTTTTCTGAAAAATCCAATTTAAACATCCAATATATACCTTCAGAAAGAGGGCGTGCCAAACAAATGAATACGGGCGTCACTAATGCCATTGGAAACGTTCTATATTTCTTGCATGCAGATTCTTTTCCTCCTAAGAACTTCGATTCGGACATCGTTTCCGAAGTAAAGCAAGGAAGTCTTGCCGGATGCTTTAGATTAAAATTTGACAACAATCATCCTGTCTTAATCATTTCTCAATGGTTCACACAGTTTAACTTTAAATTTTGTAGAGGCGGAGATCAGTCATTATTTATAACCAAAGAGTTATTTAACCAATTATCAGGCTTCAGTGAGGACTATACTATATATGAAGACTGCGAATTCATCAATCGGATATATGGCGTTGCTAAATTTAAGGTAATACCAAAACATATAATAACCTCATCACGCAAATATTTGGAAAAAGGTACTTGGAGGTTGCAATACCATTTCACATTGATTCACTTAAAGAAATGGTCAGGAGCCAGTCCACAGGCATTATATAATTATTACGAAAAACATATCAACTCCTAAAATCAAACAGCATTCCCAAAAATTATACATTGGTGAAAACGCTACCCGAAATAAACTGCAAATCAATTTAAATTGGAATCTAAACTGTATTTCTTACTGAATTATTACAATAAATAAAGAATTATCTTACACACATATGTTCTTAACATGTATTACAGCTAAATAAATTACACTTAATCAATTTGGTGTCTTTTGGTAGCGATCTAAATTATGCAATTCAACGATTTTTACAAACACTTCGTCTATAATATGTTGATTTTACCAGAAAGAAATTATTCGAAATTAATTTTATATTCTATGTTTGTCCTGTAAGAAATTTCGCATTACATAAGCCGAAATGATTCCAATGCTTACAAAAGCGATTCAAGAGTTAAGCAAAAAACTTGATCCGTAATCGACGAAAACACAAAACTAAAAGAACGAAACACTGCTATCCTTACTCATGTAGCACAAAGAGATTAGAAAATATTACCTGAATCAATATCCAAAGAGCTATGAGCTGAGGAGAGATTAGCTCCAACTGTATTGATTCAATTTATAGAAAAAGAGGCCTAACAGCCTCTTTTTTTTATTTTCAATTCATAACTAAAAATACTGTCCTATTCCAAAGACCAACCCGCTGGTAGCTTCTCGAGTAACACCGAATCCATAGTCAATTCTAAAAATAGCATTGAAAATACGTTTATGAATGAGCCTTACCCCAATACCCGGATAAACCCTTAAATTAGCGCTCTCACCAAAATCACCAAAATCCCCTCCTGGATTACGCCAACTTCCAGCATCCACAAAAACATTGCCCTGAATGGCAAACCAGTCTTTTTCAAAAAATGTATGCCTGTATTCTGTATTCAGAATAATTGCGCCAGTTCCTCTATCAATGGTATTCCCAACTCCTCGAATGTTCAAATTATTATCTACAGAAAAAGGTGCGAAGGGAGAATCATTATTACTTGCTAAACCAAGTCGTAGCCTATTCGCCCAATTTCCTTTTGTTCCAATTCTGTGGTAATAATTAAAATCATTCCAGCCAATCAAAAACTCAGGCAGAGTCCCGTTGATGGTAGTTACGTATTGAAAGTTGAATGTACTCTTAAATCCTTCCAAATATTGATAGAAGTAGTTAATCTGATTATATTCATAAATAGCCTTATAAAGCAACTTGTGTACATTTAAATCTTGAGGGACATCAACCTCTGTCGCTCCATCTCTATAGTTGTATCCTTCAGTGAAGTAATTCGCCCCAATTTCTACACGATGGTTGAAGTTAAACTCATACAATCCCGAAATCTCATAGGAAGTATTGTTGTATTTGTAGTTTGCACCCCCCATATTTAAGAAGACAGGCTCGAGGGTGGTCAAATTTTGATGGTTTATTGCGATTCCTAGTTTCCTACTAAAAAGATATGGTGCTCTAAAATTTATACCATAAGAATTGAAAATATCGCGTTGAAAAAAACCTCCAAAAGCAATATTTTTACCCAAACCGTTAAACTCATAGATCCCAAGTCTAAAAGCAAACTCATTATCATTTGTAGTAAAAACACTTACTGAGGGAATTATAGTAAAATTCTCTTCAACTCCGTATACCACTTTATAAGTTCCATCTGCTTTTTCTTCAACTTGAAAATAAGCATGAGATATTCCAGGCAATCGCTTTAAACGATTCATATCGGTTTCAATCACTAGAGAGTCAAGAACAGCTCCTTCTTTTACAATAGAAATATTTCTTATAAAACGTTCTTTCGTTTTTTTATTCCCCTGAACGGAAACCTCACCAACGGTTTGTCCAAAGGCAACGCCGTAAAAAAGAAGTAGTATGAAACCAAATAATTTATTCAACGGAAAACGGTTTTTCAATTAAAGTATTCACCCAATTATCTTCGCTTACACCCATGAGGGTAAAATTGTAGTCAGCTCCTGGAATCAAACTAGGCGGCGTAACCACAGTAATGTTTAATACCACATTTGCTATATTATAATACTGAAAGCTGGATTCTTCGGTATAAGTCCCAGAAAGCAGTTCATCTTGCGCATCAGAAACTACTTGAAAATAAATTGCGTCCTCGGGTATTGCCGAAGCCTCCCAAGAAAATACGGGCATAAGAGCCGTAGCTTCATCAATAGTTAACTCACTAGAAAAAACGGTGTTTTGAGTACGATGCTTTAGTCTTATTGGATTCGAAAGATGTAGTATTCCATCTTCTTTAAAGCTAATAATAACCCATTTTTCTTTCGGGGTAATCCTCTTGAATTTTTTTAGGTATCCTTTAAAAATATCTTCAGATTGCAGGTCCTTCTTTGTATAATTTGCATAATTATTCTTATCAACCTCAACATCTTTAGTCTCGTAATATCGAATATCTGTCGCGTCAACTCGTGGATAGAAATATATGATTACCTCATTTTCATTTTCAGATGCTGAAGCACAGGCTATAACATTATCAACCTCTATTTGATTCATGACAACAAGGCTATCTAATGAATCATTGGTCAGGACAATATTCCCTGGATCATCACTTGAAGCGCAAGAAATAATAACAAAAAGAAAAATTATGTAATAACTATTGCTGCCCATAATGTACTCGTATCAATTCTTCAACTGGTTTGTTTTGGGGTGTAAATTGTGAGTCATCTAAACCACCAGATTTTCCATGATTAATAAACCATTTCCAAATAAAGCCACCCGCAAACCATTCTTCTTCCCAAACTTCTTCGAACAATGCTTTGGTAGTATTAGATTGAGCTTCATGATTTGCAGCCGTCATACTTTGTTCGCTTCTCCAAGGTTCCTTCCCTGCATAGTCCACACTTCGATAGCCAAATTCAGCAAATAAGATTTTTCTATTCTCCTTTTCAGAAACACTTTGCAGTTCATCCTTCCATTTTTCCCATCCGTTTTTGGATTCTTCAACAGACGGAGTTTGACTTTCGGAAATAGGGAAATAGGCATCCACACCAATATAATCTAATTGGTTCCAAAACGGAACCCGTTTGTACTCATCCCAATTAGCGGCATAGGTTAATTTTCCTTTATATACTGATTTAATATCCTCAATTAATACCTGCCAATAATTTGGACGATGAACGATAAATTGTTCTAATTCGGTACCTATGCAAAATAACTCCGCACTGACCTCCTGAGCAAGGTGAGCATACTCCAAAATAAAGTTACGATAGGAATGCTCTAAGATTTTCCAGTTATCTTCCGAGGTCATTCTAAGGTAACCTGTAAATTCTCCATGTGAAATCCAAATTTGAGGCTTCACCATCACCTTAATATCGCTCTTTTTAAGCATTTCAACATATTGCTTTGCACCAGCTTTAGTTTCCCCAAACCATTGCCTATCAGTATTATGAATGATATCTGGATAGTCCGCGCCTCTTATAAAGCCAAAGGGCATAATTGCCGCATAATTTGCATTGAGTTTCACCACTGGGCTAACATGGAGTTGCTCCACTTCTTGTGGAGCAGCTACAAAACTGATTCCATTAATTTTGGAGGATTGCCCAGAACAGGACATCTGTAATCCACAAATCAATAAAATCAGTAACTTTTTCATTTTAAGGTATTTTTAAAGCCCTAATTTACGATTTCCGTTATAATAATGCTCGCAGTCCAAGGCTAAATGTTTGCCCTAAACCTTGAAAGTTATTTCCTCTTACAAATTTTCCGAATGAAGCCTCTACATTAAGAATGTCAGTTACTTGGTATTTACCCCCAATACCTACAGATGTATAATTCTGAGAAAAATTCTCACCCGCACTACCCGGGTTATCATATCCAATTAAAAACGCCTGCTGAGCATTTACAAAGATGGTAGACTTTGATGTAGGGAAATAGCTCAAAAAAGCACTCACTGGAAGCGATAGACTATTGTTTGCAAAACGTTCTCCTACGTTCTCGGTTAGCGGGTCCGCATCTTGTCTTGTTTCACCAAAATTAAAGGCAAAATCAGCTTCGGTAAAAATCTGCCATTTGCTTCCACCAAAAGTATTATCATAGAAAAACTTGGTTTCCCAAGTATAGCTTCTTTTATCTAAGTAAGGTGCGTTAGGTGTGTCTTTAAAAAGCGGTAAGTAAAAAGAACTTGTAAGAGAGAAATTACTAATACTCTTAAACGGTTGTACTCTAATGGATGGTGCGATTGTGGTCAAACCACTTCGCGCATCGGTATCATTGTTCTCAAAACTTAAAACATCCAAAGTTCCGGCACCAGCATATGTATTTGCACGAGCCTGGATGATCAATCCAACATTAATTCGAGAGTTTTCACTCACTCCCGTATAAACTTCAGTAGTATTCGTGAAAAAGGTCTGCCTTGGAATCGTTACAGAGGTCGACCCGGCGTCGGTTTGCTCCGTCTGTGTATAAATACTATTAAAAAATTTAATGTCCCACTGTCCTTTTTTTAACAGTTTGGAAGGTGTGTACTCCTGAACATTACTTTTTGTTGTTTCGGTTTCTTCTTGCCCTATGGCGATTGAAAAAACAAAGCATAACAACACTGTGACTAATAAACTTTTAGTTGATTTCATATGTTTAAATTTTATTTGAAGTTTTGTCCTTTAAGTTAATTAAGGGTCATGCTTCCGCTATCTACTGGATACTCGGGGGATTATCCAACAGACGGGAAGACTGTTTATGTTATTTTGAATTTAATCGCCAATCATAACTATAATATGAAATTTTGGCTTTTTCTGGAATGGGTTCCTTTCTGAATTTATTGATATACACTATTTCGCTTCCGTCCTGGGTAAAGTCACCTTTATACCATTCAAAGATTTGAGAAAGCTGCACCTTATTTCCCTTCACTTTTATAAAGTTAGGATTATTGAGTGCAATCTCTGTTTGCTTTTGCAGTTGAGCCTCCAAGCTCGTTGGTTTGTATGCCTTATTAATAATAGGTGGGCAACCCAATCCTGCACAAACCAATACAAAGTGAAAACGTGCTTCTTTCTTAAACACTGCCCGAAGTTTTTTGTTTTCTATATCGTTTAAAGTAATGGATGTATTTCCTACATCGTACTTTATCTTATCAAAAAATCCTTTTTTATCTAACGGTGACTTTAGTGGATAATTGTTCATGACTCCTTTTATTACTGAAAGGTTATACGCATTTATCCAAAATGCCTGGTAAGTTGACACCTCCGAAGGCGAAACATCTATGCTTTTAGCCTTTTCAAGTAATGAGTTAAGCAATTCTGGCGATGTTTTAATTGCATTGTAATCCACTTTTCCATTTGAAACATAAGAATTGAAGAAACTATCTGTCTCTTCAAAAAATGACTGGGGAACTTGTGCGCTACTTTCAGAAAAACTTAGACTTACTAAGGCAATTGTTACAATGATTAATTTTTTCATTTTTATTGTTTTGATGTTGCCTAAGTCTGTAACTTTTAAAATTGCTTACAAATTAATCTATTAAAATTTTACTAACCTCCTCAAACCGCAAGTAATACTGGAGGTAATGTGATTTTTAAATTCGAAAGATTTTATAATAATAGAAATTGGAAAGGAACTTATCAAAATTAAAGCTCCAGAGGCTCTAATGTATTTGACAGATAGTTCAATAGCGGTTTTTGAAATAATACCTCCTTACTCGCAAGGGCTTCTATATACTTGACATATAGATTATTCTCAACCTTATGCGCCTCTATCTGTTTTTTATGCTGAAGCATTCTTAACTTTAATAAAATCAATGGTGATACACCTTCCATGTTCTTATATACCTCTAACAACGAAACTACGCTACTCTTCTCCATTTGAGCCATTATACTTTCATAGTTAGAGATGGCGATTTTAAATACATCAAAGGCCATTCGCTCATCTCTTTTGGCATCCAAGACAGACTCATTCAATTTACCCTCTCTACTTAATCTTTCAAGATAATAGCTACCCTTATTTGCCCTTTTATTTCCAAAAAAAGGAAGATTAATTCCAACAGATATAGAGAAGTTCTCATCAAAAAGAAAGCTGTTTTTACCACCATATTTCGCCTGAACATAATCCAATAGCTGCTTTGTACTAGCAACATCAAATTTCATCTCGCTCTCCAATGTAGATAGTTTTAATTTTTGTAGTGTAACGTCTAAAACCTCAATATCCTGAGGATCATCTATTGCGTTTTCACAAATTTGTTTTGCGCCAATTAAATCTTCCAATTTGAACTCAACATTTCCATTTTTAAAACTTCCCTCCTCTTTTAAAAAGAACTGTTGATTCAATTTTATCTCTTCGAGGTTTGAAAGTTTCAACTGAGTTGATAAAAGTTCTTCCTCAGTTTCTATTAAATCTTTTACATCAAAATTTGTATCATATATGCTTTGACTTAGAATTCTTAATTTATCTTCAATATGCATTTTCCTATCACGATAAAGGCCAATTAGCTTATCATTAAAAATATATTTCACAACTTGTAGATACCTCTCTTTAAGGGTTTTGTTGAAATTTATTTTATTTTGAATTTGTATTTCTTCAATCCTTCTCTGGTAAATTTTCTTTTGATTAGACCTTGCCCATAAACTATTTGGTTTAACTCGTAAAGCGTATTCCTGTCTTTTTAATCGTAAGTCTCTAGATTCAGTACGAAATTGGACACTTTTAAGAAAAGGTAAATTATAGTTATAGTTTTTTAAGAAGACCAGACTACTAGAATCTAGCTTAGTTTGATTCAAGTTCTTAATTGAAATTAAATAGTCACTTATAGAACTTTGAGCAAGAACAGGGGCAGAAACTACTGCGAGCAGAAGTAAAAGCACATAGCCTTTCTTATTATCTATAGATCGTAAGAGCAATAAGAGCATATACCGGCTTGTTTACATTAATTTTTCAAATTCAAGATTACCTCTTCCTTTTGAAGAAATGGATTTTCAGGGGGAATCTCAATAATAATTTCTCTTCCGAAAGTTTTTAGTTCTTTAATTTTTCGAAGTCTGGGTGGGATCTCAACAATTCTGGATCCTAATGTCTTAACTACTCCCATATTACTGACTTCGGGTCGAGAACCAGAGAGAACCTCTATAGAGTCGTTGATATTAATTTTTAAAATTAGATCCTCATGTATATATCCAACAACAAGGGTCGGACTTTCTTCATAAAATGTAATCAACGGATTAAACGAAGAAATTTTTTCATCTTCCTTACAATGTATATTTCCTATTAATCCATCTGAAGGGGCTACAATAGTTTGCTTCTGAAGTCTAGTATTAAAATAATCCAATTCACTTTCTAAACTTTTGATTCGAGACAAAAGGGGATTATTAGTTGCAAAACGTTCGCTTTTGAGATTACTAATTTCAGTAGAAATTAAATCTCGTGTAAAATTTAGTTCTTTTTTTAATGCATCGATTTTCAAAAAAATAGGATTCTGTATTTCTCCCTCGACCTTGCTTTCAATATTAATACTTCGGATATTCTTAGCTAATTTTTTGTTCTTTTCAATTTCAGCATAATGTTGGTCAATTACCGCTTGTATTTTTGTTGTCTTCTCATTTAGCTCAATATTATACTGACTTATTCTCCAATCGAGATCCGACTTCCAAAGTTGATATTTTGTTTGAAGCTCTTCAACACTATACTTAGCATTATCCATCTTAACCGGCAAACTAGAGGACAAGACTTCTAAAAGAACAGTTCCCTTTTTAACCTTTTGTCCCGTAGTGACAAATATGTCCATAACTTCAACCGGGCTTTCCATATTAATTTCAGTTTCCTTGTTTTCTGCAAAACCATAAAAAGTAACGGAGTTATCTATTCGCAGAAACAAAGAAATCAACAAAAAAAGAAAAACTATGAATGCAGCTATGTATATAAGATTATATTTTTTCATAGTCATCCCTAAAGTTTATTTTCACATTAAACACACCCGACATTTTTGAAAGTTCATTCACCAAAACCCTGGCATCCTCCTTATTTTCAAACCTTAGTTTAAATTCGAAACTCACCATTTCAAAAACAACTTGCTCCTTCTTTTTGTTATTTATGCTATACTTAGATAGGGTTACCTTAGTTCCATAACTCTTCAAAACATCTTCTATTTTTTCCCTCATATTAGAAGCAAGGAGATCTTCATTAAGTATTTCAAATTGTAGGGCTCCAATTATTGCGTTTGCCTTACTTAACGGCGAAAAGTGTATCAACATCACAATTGAACAAAACGCTAACGTCCCCACAACTGCAATGGCAATTCCATAAACCCCTGCCGCGATACCAACAGAAATTGAAGTGAACATAAAAACCATGTTTCTAGGGTTTCTAAGCGTAGTTCTAAATCGAATAATCGCCAGAGCACCCAACATTCCCAAACCGCGAGCCAGGCTATCTCCTATGGCCTGCATAACTGTTGCGACAGGAACTGATATCAATATAAGGGCTTGAATAAAATAACGAGGGCTTTCCAACTCTCTAGCGGTTCTTTGATAGGTAAAAGCTATTACTGAAGACAGCACGAATGAGACCAATGCAATTACAATGACATTGGTCAAACTGGATCCCTCCAAGTTGTTACTTAAGCTTGAAAAATCAAACATAGAATTCTAAAATTAATTGTACCAATTAACAAAAATCACGTTTAAAGTTTGAACTCTTTAAACGCGATCTAATATTTCTATAATCTTTTACTTTACCAGAATTTTTTGAGAAACATTAAATGTATCACTCATAAATCTTATTACATAAAGACCAGAACTCCAATTTGACACATTTATCTCTAGATTCAGATTTTCATTTACCGAACTATATACTTCTCTTCCCAATATATCATTAACCACAATCTTCGAGGCAACCGTCGTTGTGAAGTCAATGTTTACTGAAACCTCTGCTGGATTTGGATAAACAATAATTCCATAAGTAGCGGCAAAATCGTTAACTCCTAGAAGATCTGTATTCTCAGCATTGTAAGTCACATCTGCAACCTTGAACGCTCCGGTACCATTTGGAATTCTAGATAAACTTTTGTTCTCCAGCTGCTCCTCACTCCAGTCTATACTATCAATAATTGTATTATCTATATAAGATAAAAACAGTTCATCACCATCTTTATCTAAATCAAACTTAGCGTGCAGCCCAGCTTGTTGAGGATCCTTATCTGCCCAAACAATTAAATAGCCATTTGCAGGAATAGTAACATCTGGCAACTCCCATTTATGTAAAAAACTTTGAGAGTCACTTAAAAAATAATTGTGCAAATCGATGTCGCTACCTGTATTATTAAACAACTCGATCCAATCATCGTTTTCATTATCCTGATCTACCCATGGACTGCCAACGGCGTTGCTCGCCATAAACTCATTAATAACAACATCTTGGAAACCAATACTAGTACCCAAAGGAACGCAAGTATGATTTTGACCTGCTATATTAGCTATCACGGCTGTTGTTCTATCTTCAATGAACTTTTTAAAACCTTGAACTGGTTGTCCAAAAGGTTCACCATTCCATAGGTTTCCATTAACTCCATCCTGAACATCAGTTAAACTGAAAAAATTATTTGTGGCCATGTTCCAATCATCATCAATTAAATCTAATTGAGCGTCTAATATAGGTTCTAATCTACTGTCTGTAAAGTTCACCTCCATTATTTCACACAGATAAGTTAAATATCGTTCTCTAAACTCTGGCACCGCAAAAATCTTATCAATCAATACCTTACCAGGATTATTAAAAAGTGTAAAATCACCCTGACCATTTTGCCCACGATCAAATGCAAAATTATAGTCCCACGGGAGCCAGTGAATCTTATTTGTATTTGGTTCATGGTATAAATACCAGTTTCTTCCGTGTTCTATATAGGAATCCCAATTATTAGTCAATATATCGATCGCCAAGATTCTAAGGTATTCATCCAGATCAAAAATATCTTCAATTTGATCTTCAAATTCAGAAGAAGTAGTGTTATTAATAACATCAATAAACTCAATAAACTTTGACCAGTCATTTACTGTTTCATTTGTTTGTAATTCAAAAGAATAACTATTTGGGTTCGTTCCTAACCAGTTTAAATTTGAGTTTCCTTTATTTTTCCAAAGATTGCCATCATTGTCTGCAAAGTTTCGTCTTAAATAGTTTTTATCTATTTGTTCGATCATTGCGTATATTCCCCAATACGTATCATTGATGTAAATTTTTGTATGTGCGACTCTAGGCCCAGGAATACCATGCATCCTGTACATATCGTACACAACTTTGTCCTTAGTAATTGCTGGGTCCCCAACTCCGTTGGCAATATTGAGCCTCTTGACACCATCATACTTTTGATCTTCAACGAACTTCCCAAAATTTAACTTGAGAGGTTTTTTATTTGTTGGTGAAAAGAAATTTGAAGAAAACCCCTTTTGCCTAACCCCAACATCTTGCAGAACAACTCCATCCACAGTTACAGTCGCCATTCTATACGGGACATCCGGATAAAACATATTGTAATCATCATCAATATGTTGCCAAAAATCCGGATCTGTAGAGTTTATTCGGATTTCATGCAAAACACTATCATCAAAAAGTCCCGGTTGCGCAATTACAGAACTGCTAATCAGTAGTAATCCAAATATTTTAATAAACAAATTTCTCATATCAATTTTTTAGGGGATCTATTTAACAATTAGTTTTTTCGAATGCACCGCTGTTCGTTCTGCAGTTGTTATCTTTAAAATATAAATTCCAGAACTAAGATCTTCTTTTTCCAAAATAAAACTATTCGTATTAGATTCCATTCTTTTGATTTCTCGTCCAAGCAAATCATAGATTGCTAAGCTGATGGAAGAAGAACTTTTAGAAACTAGAATTGTCGTTGTAGTTTCCATAGGATTCGGAAAAATTGAAACTTCAATATCATCAAAACTTTCAGTTCCAAGTGAACAGTCATTATTTAGTGCACCGGGAGTACCATGTTCTGACCCAGAAAGCGCACAAGCATTCCAACTTGCGGGTAATGAATTATCAAGGCCCGGAGATATAAGTTCTAGTGAAGGACCATTCCCATCTGGTTCTGTTGGCCAAGGAGCTTCGTCATCATATTCAACAGAATCAACTAACACTTCATTTTGATCAAACAACCTAATTAACTCACCGCCTCCACTCAAACCAAATGTAAAATCCCCTAATACTGGACTTACAGAAGGAAACTGCGCTTGAAAATCCGCAAGACTTTGAACAAGTACTAAATAAGAATCTGGTTGCATTGTTGTCCCGCTAGGAATTATAAATTCATGTAAATCGTCATCATCTTTAAATACCCAGTTTGAGACATCTACTGCAGCATTTCCATTATTATATAATTCAATCCAATCTTTTACCTCGAATCCAGCCTCATCCTTATAATTAATTTCATTAATAACAATACCCGTTCCTGCTACTTCAACAAAGACCGCCTTAATAGTATCACTTTGATTAAGTTCCAGAGAAATGTTATTCGCCATTGGGTCTGGTACAGTATGATTATTTATCTCCCAATGATCGAAAACATAATTTGAATTACTTTGCACAGCCTCGGCTAACATATCCACACCGCCGTGATAAGCTCCAGTCCAAGGATAGTCTCCATATTCTATAGTTATAGAATTAAATTTTATTTGCCCTGCATTCGTTGGTTCTACTTCCAGAGTTACATCGTATGGTCCGTTTAAAGAATAACAACCGTTTAACCCTTCAGGTAGATAGTCGATTCTATCAGAAATAAAATCCTTAATTTTCTGAACATTACCTTCCCATTGATTAAGGTTTCCTCCCCAACGCGCAATATGCGCTGGCATTTCAGGAGCAATTGCATCTTCAATTCCTTCTAAAACACCGATCATTTCATTCTCCTTAAAAGCCGTATTCATTAAGTCCATATATCTTGTGATATAATATTGTGTAAACTCTTCATTTTCAAGAAGTTTATTCAACAAAACAATATGTTCCTCAGGATCTAAATCTATATTTTCAGGATAGCAAGGTTCTGCATCTGGGTTTTCATTAGGTACATTTGTGTAATTAATGTAATGGTTAAAGGTAGCGTCCTCATCCCAAAGGATGTATCCCCATTTTTTGTGACCACCTGCTGGATCTAGACCTCTCCACCAAGATGTATTCCAATTAATCCAATCTGTACAAACCACGAATGAATTAATTAAAATATAATCCACTAGACTTGTGACGTCAATTTCATCCGCGACGACTTGATAATTGGCTTGTACAGACAAGTCATTATTCTTGGCATAATCATGGATTTGATTCCAATCATCGAAAGCTTGCTGACCACCATATTGTGCCCAAGTACTTCCCCAATTCATTAAATACTGAATATTATATTTATCTTGATCGTAATAAAATTTTGTATAATCCGCATCACTCACTTTTTCACGGATGGAGTATACCCCCCAAAATTGTCCGTTGGCATACATAACACAACGTTCCCCTCTGCGCATGTCAACATTTAGGTTATTCTTATTTGCTAGTTTATGAATAAAAACATCTCTCATTTGCGCACTAGAATCTATTCCAGGATAATTATCATCTCCCGAAGCTCTTATGATTATCTTTTGAAAACCTTCTCTTTCCGACAAACTCAAAAGTTTCTCATTTACCGCATCGTGGTATCCCATTTCATCTCTCGCGATATAATCTATACTTCTTTGATCCCATGCCCAAGAATCTTGACCATGCTTGTTGTACTCTCCATATCCATAATCTTTTCTGTCACCATCAGCATCAAAATATTCAATAGTACCTTCTGGTCTTAATGTTTGGTTACCATTAAGCAGCGTTGTCATTTGATCCGCTGCAACAGATAAAACTGGGATACCATGGGTTACATTAATGAAATAAGTATTAAATGTGATAAAACTTGGTAAAATATCAGAGTTAGTTGATATAACAATAGCCTTAACCACTTGGGTGTCATTAATTGTCAACGGCCCAGTATATTGTGGAGAACTACTATTAGGTAGATTTCCATTAATTGTGTAGTGAATGTTAGAATTTGGTTCGGTTGTAGTAATTTCTACGTTCTGGCTTCCACTATAAAAACCAGCCTCTATACTTGCTTCAGGAGATGCTGCATAGCCTGAATAACTTGCTCCTGCATTACTGGTGCCTTTTGTAGGACTTGTAAAAACTTCCCAAGTCGTTGAGCCGTTTGGACTTCTTCCAAACGAATGTTCCAATTGAACATTCTCCAGTTCTAAGTCGTCAATAATAACTCCACTAGCATCCGAAAAAACAACGTGCTCCGTACCCTTCGTCTGTTTTAGTTTAAAATTGGTGTGGTAATTTCCAGCTGACACTTCACTCCTTCCAGAACACCAAAAAGTTAAATAACCATTGGCTGGAATTGTTGCACCAGTTGGGATCACCCACTTGGTTGGATTGTTTTCATTATCGCTCAAGTGATATCCACTTAAGTCAACACTAGTGTTAGATGAGTTATAAAGCTCAACCCAATCTTCCGTTTTAGCATAATTATCTAAATATCCAGTTAGATTTGCTGCTGAATACTCGTTAATAACAACTTGTCCAAATATTGGTAGCGCAAAAATTAAAAGCGCTAATAGTGGTATTATTTTTTTCATGACAATTTTTTTGGTGAGTAAAATTACTTTATAACTAGTTTTTGAGAGTGTAAGATCTTTCCATCTAGACTTTGAATTTGTAGTATGTATATCCCCGAATTAAGTATTCCTCGTTCCAGTATAGCAACATCATCACTTGACTGAATTCGATCTATTTCCTGTCCCAAAAGATTGTAAATCGAAACTGAAAAATTTTCAAAATTATCAGATACCTTAATAGTGGTTCTGCTGGTCATAGGGTTTGGATAAATCGAAACAGAAGATTTGTCGAAATCATTTATTCCTAGAACAAACGTACTGTTCTCCTCTCCTGGAGTACCGTGTTCACCATTTGGCAATACCGATGCCGCCCAACTTGCCGCTAAAGCGTTATCCAAACTTGGGCTACGAAGCTCCAATGTAGGACCCATGCCATCCGGTTCGGTAGGCCACGGTGCTATATCATCATATTCCACGGAATCAACTAGTACGGCATTATTATCAAACAGGCGTATTAGCTCACCACCGCCACTTAATCCAAATGTAAAATCACCCAAAACAGGTGATACACCAGTATGGTACGTTTGGAAATCAGCCAGTAATTGAACAAGAACCAGGTAAGAATCTGGTGCCATTGTAGTGCCACCTGGTATGACAAACTCATGTAAATCATCATCATCTTTAAATACCCAGTTTGAAATATCAACTGAGCTAGAACCATTGTTATAAAGTTCTATCCAATCTTTACTTTCAAAACCAACCTTGTCCTTATAGTTTATTTCATTAATAACAATTTGCCCACTACAAATAACTGTGGCAAATACAAAAATTAGAAGCAAATATTTTCTCATAGATTTAGTCTTATATAAAATTCTGTTTAAGATAGTTAATTTACGGTTATTAGATGTTATACATATAACAGCTCATTTCAGATTTACCCTAAGCATTTGTAAAAAAAATGATTCTTTCTTTTAAGTTCTTATCTTTAAATTCGACAGAACAGCCAAACAATTCAAAGTTATGGAGCATATTGTTATTATTGGAAATGGAATTTCGGGTGTTACAACAGCCCGCCATATCAGGAAACTTTCGGATAAGAAAATCACTGTTATTTCCGCAGAAACAGACCATTTTTTCTCCCGTACAGCACTGATGTATATCTATATGGGCCACATGAAATATGAGCATACCAAACCGTATGAAGATTATTTCTGGAAGAAAAACCGGATCGAACTGAAACGAGGGTTTGTTAAAACCGTGAATCATCAAGAAAAGCAACTCGAATTCACAGAAGGGGATACAATGAGCTACGATAAATTGGTTATTGCCGTAGGCTCTAAATCCAATAAATTTGGTTGGCCAGGACAAGATTTAAATGGTGTACAGGGATTATACTCGAAACAAGATTTAGACGCCTTAGAAGAATACGCTCCAAACAACAATACCTGTAAGCGTGCAGTAATCGTGGGTGGTGGCCTTATTGGAATCGAATTGGCCGAAATGCTAAGCACAAGAAACATCCCCGTTACTTTTCTGGTTAGAGAGAATAGTTTTTGGAATGGTGTTCTTCCAGAAGGAGAAAGCGAAATGCTCAATCGACATATCAAAAATCATCATATCGATTTGCGATTAGGAATGAACTTAAAGGAAATCCTATCTGGTGAAAACGGAAAAGCCAGGGCGGTTGTAGTTGCCGAAACTGGAGAAGAACTCCCTTGCGATGTAGTTGGTCTTACTGCTGGGGTATCTCCCAACATCGATTTTCTTAAAGAGAGCGGCATTGAATTGGGTCGAGGCGTTAAGGTAAACCGTTTTTTAGAAACAAACATTCCAGACATCTATGCCATTGGCGATTGCGCCGAGCAGCATGAACCTATTGGAAATCGTCGTCCAATTGAAGCCGTTTGGTACACAGGACGTATGATGGGAGAAACGCTAGCACAAACCATTTGTGGAAATCCTTTGGAATACAAACCCGGTCACTGGTTTAATAGCGCGAAATTTTTTGATATCGAATATCAAACCTATGGTTGGGTCTTCGCAAATAAGAAAGAGTATGAAACACATTTTCATTGGAAACATGAAGATGACACCAAATGCATTACGGTTGCTTATCATAAAGACTCAAAACTATTTTTGGGTATTAATACCTTCGGAATTAGAATGCGACATGAAGTTTTTGATCGTTGGCTAACCGAAAAAAGAGATATCGATTTTGTGGTACACAATCTTTCCGAAGCCAACTTCGATCCAGAGTTTTATAAAAAATTCGAGAGTCAAGTTCTTTCAGAATATAATAATCAAAGCGTTTCAGTTTAAAAAAATAAAATATGAGTACTCTAGATAAAAATATGTCCCTTACAAGTGAAGCGCCCGACAACATTAATACCGTTCAAAAAATTGGAACCTTTATCGGTATGCTTGGATTGTTTATTATAGTCCTTGCAGGATTTAATGTTGGACTACCAAATAAAGGTCTTTGGCTCACTATTGCTTTAACTGCGCTCATTGCAGGAATTGCTTTATTCGCAAAAGGGACCTACAAAAATAAATTAGAAGGTATTAAAAATGACGGCGTTTGGTTTAAATCAATTTCGAGTCGAGGTTATTTAGCTTGGATAGCTGGAGTCGGGCTAACGGGATTTTATATCGTTTTGTACTTCTTTGCCGAACTCCTTGGTCTTGGCGTAAATGGCGCAGAAAACACAGGTGTCGTAGCTCTTTTCGATCCTTTAAGCAGGTTATTAAGCGGAAATGCTGCTAGCCAATGGTTTGTTTATGGAACTTTATATACGGTCGCAATTCTTGCTTTTGGAATTAAGTTTTTGATGAAATATAAACACAATCGGTATGAGCAATTACGAACAGTAAGTGTTATGTTCTTTCAAACTGCTTTCGCGTTTATGGTCCCAGAACTAATGGCTCGTTTAAACTCAGATAGCTTCTCTTTACCTTATAATGATTTAAAAAACATGTGGCCCTTAAATTATTACGCGTTTGAGCAATGGCGCGTAGATCAATTTATCAACGCAGAAACTATTGGCCTAGTCTTTCTATTATTTGGAGTTCTATCCATTTTTGTGGTGTCACCTATTCTAACCTATAAATATGGAAAACGTTGGTATTGCTCATGGGTTTGCGGTTGTGGTGGTTTAGCCGAAACTGCAGGAGATTCTTTCCGTCAACTTTCAGACAAAAGCATGTCCGCATGGAAAGTCGAGCGTTGGGTGATTCATTCTGTACTCGTTTTTTCGTTAGTCATGACTGTCGCTACTATTTCCACATACTTGGGATATGATGCATCTAAATATTGGCTAACAAAAGATATGTTTCTCATTGGAGTTGCCGTATTTCTTGGATTGTTATTCGCGGTTATTTGGTATTTCAAAAAAGAGGAATTGGCAAAAGATGCACGATATGGCGCAATTGGATACTTGGTAGTCGTTCTAAGTCTAATTACCATTCACTATTTGTCTGGAAAAGAATTATTTTTATTTGAAGCAGGAAAATTAAGGTCTCTTTATGGATTCCTAATTGGATCGGTATTTTCAGGAGTGATTGGAACCGGATTCTATCCTATTTTAGGGAACCGAGTATGGTGCAGAATGGGATGTCCAATGGCAGCTATTTTAGGGATGCAACAACGCTTGTTCTCGAAGTTTAGAATTACAACAAACGGCGGACAATGTATCTCTTGCGGTAATTGCTCTACCTATTGCGAAATGGGAATTGACGTACGTGCATACGCTCAGAAAGGTGAGAATATTGTGCGCTCCAGCTGTGTTGGTTGTGGGGTGTGTTCTGCGGTTTGTCCACGTGGTGTTTTAAAATTAGAAAACGATTCAATGAATGGCCGCATAGATAGCAATCAAATCCTATTAGGAAACGATGTAGATTTAATGGACCTTGTCAACAAAAATTAATATGAAAATTTCAATCCACAATTACGTAGTGCTATTACTTTTAATTAGTATGGTTTCATCTTGCAAGGTAAAGCCTTCAGAATTACCTGAATCAAGTTATCAAACTGTTCTTGTAGATTTAAAAGATAATATAACTCCAGAGAAACTTGAAGAGGAGTTTAAGATATATAGCCTTCAGAATAAAAAGATCATTAGTAAGCCTCTCAACATTTTTTTATTTACATTTAATGAAAATAAAATTACTGCTGCTGAGTTAGTTGAAGCCTTGCGCACATCTAAAAATGTGAACAATGCCCAAACTAATAAAGAAGTTAACAATCGAAACTAAACTGCTATGAAAAAATTACTATCCTTTGCCCTATTGCTATGCGCTATTGGGACATTCGCTCAAGACCTTAACTACAACCCTGGAGAAATCCTTGTGAAGTTTGAAAAAAACTATCAAGCCCAAAACTTGGAAAGTGACAACCCACAAATTAATATTACCGATTCAAAATTGATTTCTAGGGTGATGAATATTTGGAAACTATCAGTCGATGTCTCCAACATCTCCGAAGCGGAAGCTATACGGGAGTTATATAGTAACAGAAATGTTGCTATTGCTCAATTAAATCATAAGGTTACCGATAGAGCAACAATTCCAGACGACCCTCTTTTCTCAAGCCAGTGGCAATATTTTCAAGCCAATGATAAAGATATCGATGCTGATGAAGCCTGGGATGTTACTACGGGAGGTACAACTCCAAATGGAGATGTTATTGTTGCGGGAGTTGTAGATAATGGTTTCAACATTGCGCATCCAGATCTTGTAGAAAATCTTTATATAAATGAAGCAGAAATTCCTGGAAACAATATTGACGATGACAATAATGGGTATATAGACGATGTAAATGGATGGAGCGCATATACTAGTACTGGAACTATTCTTTCGGCTGGACATGGAACAGCCGTTTTTGGAATTGTAGGTGCGAAAGGTAACAATGGTTTAGGTGTAACTGGAGTTAACTGGGATGTAAAAGTTATGACCATTTCTGGTAGTAGTGGAAACGAAGCAACTGTTCTTGAAGCTTATTCCTATATTCTTGAAAGCAGAATGCTCTATAATTCGTCTGGAGGAACTGAGGGTGCTTTTGTGGTTGCTACCAATGCCTCTTTTGGAATTGACTTTGGACAACCAGAAGATTCTCCTTTGTGGTGTGCCATGTATGATACACTTGGGCAGAATGGTATCTTAAGTTGTGGTGCGACTATTAATGCAAATGAGAATGTAGACATTATTGGAGATGTACCAACTGCCTGTCCTAGTGAGTATATGATTGCCGTCACCAATATGGATATCACAGACACTAAAGTTACCAATGCTGGCTATGGATTAGAAACTATAGATTTAGGGGCACATGGACAGGGTACGTTTACAACTTCTGAAAATGCTTATGGTGGATTTGGTGGTACATCTGGAGCAACACCTCACGTTACAGGAACGATCGCCTTATTGTATTCAGCACCTTGTCAAAACCTAGCAGATTTAGCGATGTCTAACCCTGAACTGGCAGTGCAAATCGTTAGAGATTTAATACTTGAAAATGTGGATCCAAACGTCTCCCTAGAAGGTATCACAGTCACAGAAGGAAGACTCAATGTAAACAACAGTACGCAGGCCCTGATGGCTATGTGTGAGACGCTTTCAGTTTCTGACAATAATATTGAGAAAAATAATATCATTCTTTACCCTAATCCTGCTGCAAACTTTATAAGCATCTTGAGTAATGATAATGATGTATTATCTGCTGTTTCTATTTATTCACTTACTGGAAGATTAATTCAAGATAGTGAACCAACAACCAATGTTATTGATGTATCCTTACTATCATCGGGAACTTATATGATTAAAGTTCAATTCGAAAATGATCACAAACCTTACTTTAAGTTATTGGTAAAAAAATAAACCCAAGACATCTTTGTCTCTTTTAAGTTAGGAATAGATATAGGCTACGTCTAAGAAGCCAATACCATAATGGTGATGCTGAAAAAAATTGTCTTTCTCTTATTTATCTTCGGTTCGATTGTTTCCTTGGCAGGTGCAGAGGAAATATTTGAACTAGAGAAAACCTATTCCAAAGAGTATTATTCAAATGGTAATTTAAAAGCCGAAGGTTGGATAAATAATGCTAAAAAAGAAGGGTATTGGAAGTTTTATCATCGTAACGGGAACCTTCAAAAAGAAGGGCATATTTCAAACGATAAACCCATAAAATACTGGTATTTTTATCGAGAAAATGGAACCCTTGAGAGTGAAGGACATTTTTCAAAAGGCACGAAAAATATGTGGTGGCTATTTTATGATAATATGGAAAGAATCTATCACAAGTGTCAATTAAAAAACAATAAGAAAGATGGTTATTGTTTGCTTTATACAAATGAAAAACTTGTGAAGGTAGAAAAATATAAAGCCGGAAAAAAAATTAAAGAATGGACAGACTTCAGGTCCTTTAAAAAAGAGAACAAGCTGTCTGACCTAAAATGACCATAATAAAAGTTATCATTCCAGCTTATAATGAAGAGGATTGCATCACCAATGTGATTGTTGACATCCCTGATATTGTTTCCGAAATAATTGTCGTAAATAACAATTCTTCAGATACTACTTTTGAAACAGCAAAGAAAGCGGGGGCCACAACACTTACCGAAACGAATCGAGGATATGGATATGCGTGTCTTAAAGGAATGGAATACATCTCGAAGCTTTCGGAAAAACCGGATATCATTGTTTTCTTGGATGGTGACTATAGCGATTATCCCGAAGAACTTACAAAGATAGTTGCCCCAATTTTAGAAAAAGATATTGATTTTGTAATTGGTGCTCGTGTGAAAGAATTGAGACAACCTGGTTCCATGACAGGACCTCAACTTTTTGGAAATTGGTTAGCTACTGGCCTTATGAAGTTATTTTTTCGATCAAAATTTACAGATCTAGGTCCTTTTAGAGCAATAAAATACGGAAAACTTCTGGCACTTGAGATGGAAGATAAAACCTATGGATGGACAGTTGAGATGCAATTAAAAGCACTTAAACGAAAGTATACTTATTTGGAGGTTCCGATCAATTATAGAAATCGAATTGGCGTCTCAAAAGTTTCAGGTACGGTAAAAGGTGCTATCTTTGCAGGCGTAAAAATCCTAGGTTGGATCTTTAAATACAGTTTAAAAAAATGATAGTAGAGTGGATCATCATTTGTGTTTATTCAATCGCCCTCATACTTATATTTTTGTATGCCTTGGCACAATTAAACCTGCTATTTAATTATCTAAGCGCTCGAAAAAAAACGGTTAATTGTTCCATCTTCGATTTTTCTAATTCTGAGGAAATTCCCCATGTAACTATTCAACTTCCTGTATACAACGAGTTATACGTAATGGAACGCTTATTGAATAATATAGCCAAACTCGACTATCCAAAAGAAAAACTTGAAATACAGGTTTTGGATGATTCTACAGATGAGTCGTTTGCTACTACCAAATCGCAGATAAAACAACTACAGACGACTGGTCTTGATATTCAACATGTCACTCGATCAAATCGATCTGGCTTCAAAGCAGGAGCCCTAAAAGAAGGACTAAAAACGGCTAAGGGTGAGTTTATTGCAATTTTTGATGCCGATTTTCTTCCAAAACCAAATTGGTTAAAACGCACCATCCCTTACTTTAAAGATGCTGAAATAGGTGTGGTTCAAACGCGTTGGGGGCATTTAAATCGGGATTATTCCATATTAACTCGTGTACAGGCTTTTGCTCTAGACGCACACTTTACATTAGAACAAGTAGGCAGAAATAGCAAAGGACACTTTATAAATTTTAATGGCACCGCTGGTGTTTGGCGACGTGAATGTATTATCGACGCTGGTAACTGGGAAGGTGACACTCTCACTGAAGATTTGGATTTAAGTTACCGAGCTCAACTGAAAAACTGGAAATTCAAGTATCTAGAGGAAGTAGAGACTCCTGCAGAATTACCTATTGTAATTAGCGCAGCCCGTTCGCAGCAATTTAGATGGAATAAAGGTGGTGCAGAAAATTTCCAAAAGATGGCGAGCCGCGTTATTAAAAATGATGCCGTGCCATTTAAAACCAAATTACATAGTTTACTCCATTTGCTGAACAGCACCATGTTTTTAAACATACTCATTGTTGCTGTTTTAAGCATCCCTATGCTTTATATAAAGAATGAATATGAACATCTAAAAGTGTACTTTTATGTAATGAGCTTTTTTGTGTTTAGTACGATTATTTTCTTTATTTGCTATTGGTTTATGTATAAAAATATATACGGTGGCGGCTTCAAAAAATTCATTAGATACACCGGTATGTTCTTTACCTTTTTCTCGATTGCAATGGGTTTTTCACTTCATAACTCAATTGCCGTTTTAGAAGGGCATCTTGGAAAGAAGAGCGATTTTATCCGAACTCCAAAATTTAATATTAGTACAATAAAAGACAATTGGAAAGACAATTGGAAAGACAACAAATATCTGACTAAAAACATCTCCCCCAATGTAATTCTTGAGGGTATTCTAATGCTTTACTTTGGTTTTGGAATGTACAGTGCCTTTATTGTTGGGGATCAAGGAGGAGATTTTGAGCTTTTCCCTTTTCACTTAATGCTATTCGTTGGTTTCGGATTTGTATTTTTTAAAAGTTTAACCTCCAAAGTGTAATGCAACAGTTGATTGAAAAATTATTACCTTCCCGCCTTACTTGAAATAATTATTTCAAAAAATATTCATACCCCAACTCCCAAACTATTTTGAGGCTACTATTATTTTGTCTTTTTGCTTTAGCATTTTTCAATCAGGGTATTGGTCAAACGACGGAATTAAAAGACCAAACAAATCAGAAGATAGACAGCAGCATTGAACTTCTCCATGACAATGATTTCTTGTTTTATACAGATCGCTATTATACAACTGGGTCTTTTATTGGATGGAGAAAGGTATCTAAGCTAAAAAGTGACTCCTTAAATAAACTACAATATCGCCTAATCATTGGCCAAGAGATTTACACCCCCACCAATATTATTGACACTTTAATTCGCAAATACGACCGTCCCTATGCAGGGTTTTTAGGTGTTAGTGGCGGTATTACGAGTACCAATAAAAAAAGAATACTCGACTACAGACTACTGGCTGGTTATACGGGTCTAGCTTCTGGCGCTAATGCTGTACAAAGCCTTTTCCATGAAAATGCCGCGATCGGCTCTAAAGTCCCAGCGTGGAAAGGAGAAATAAAAACTAGTTTTTATCTAAATCTCTATTTCAATTATGTGCGCGAATGGAAATTACAACCTAATCCATTTAGTGCTCATATGGCTCTTGTACCAAAAGCTGCTTTAGGAAATAGAGATATCTACTTACAAAGCGATGTAGTTTTTTACTTTGGAAAAAGAAACGGTATAACGAATAGTTCCGCCTATCAACAAATAGGTACCTTTGAAAAAGAACTGTTCTTCGCAATTCGCTTAGGGTACCGTTATGTATTTCACAATGCACTATTAGAAGGAAATGTCCTAGGAGATTCTTCTCTCTTTTTAATTCAACCTTACCAAAACTTGTTTTTATATAATTTCGAAATTCATCGTAGCGGAAAACGCAACAGCTATATGCTTCGTTGTAATTTTTCTACGCCCGAAGCATTTGGAACACAACCGCATTTGTACGCCTCCCTATCCATTATTAGAGGGTTCTAATTTTTTAGATTAAAAAGTAACCTCCACTTCTATCAATTCACCCCCACGATCCACAGTAACCATAGTGGTTTGCCCATTATCGAAAGTGGATAGTGCCTTCATATAACTCATCATATCCTTGGTATCCAAGTCGCCTAGTTTTATTACAACATCTCCTTTTTGTAAGCCAGCCTTTTGAGCTGGCTTATCTTCACTTACACCATCAATACGCATTCCTTTTCCCGTAAAAAGGTAATCCGGGACTACTCCAAGAGCAACCTTAAAGGCCGGTACTTCTGTACTTTCGTCTTTAGTTTTTCTGAAGGTCAGCTTCCCGTTGTCATCCAAATCGCTTATAATCGCAAATATAAAATCTGAAATAGTCTCCATCCCTTCATAATTCAACTTTTCCGAATCATCACTTGGCTTATGATAATCTTCATGTTGTCCCGTAAAAAAATGTAGCACAGGAATATCCACAAGATAAAACGAAGTGTGGTCACTCGGTCCAATGCCTGAGCCATGCTCCACTATATTTAATGAGTCCTTATTTGCAAACAAGGTTTGTTTAAAAACAGGCGAAGTACCCACACCGTGAACAGCAATTGTTTTTTCAGAATTTAATCTACCCACCATATCCATATTGATCATATAAGTAACCTTATCAATATCGATCGTAGGATTCTTTACAAAATAATTAGATCCCAAAAGACCCGCTTCTTCACCAGAAAAAGCAATAAAGACATAATTATTATTTGTATTGGTGTCTGAAAGTCTTTGAACTAAATCCAACATTACAGCGACGCCACTTGCATTATCATCTGCTCCATTGTGAATTGCTTCATCACCGCCACGATAAAGGGAACCATCTCCACCCATCCCTAAATGATCGTAATGCGCACCAATCACTAGTGTAGTTGCCGCTTTATTATCAACATACCCAATCACATTTCTTCCCGTCACAGTGCTATCCACCTCTGTATAAATAAAGACGGGTTGCTCATGCGGATTGCTACTAGGTTTAAAAACGAAACTTTGAAAATATCCATCAGTCCCTTTTGGAGAAAGTTCGAGATGCTCGAAGCGATTAGCAATATACGCTGCGGCCAGGCGTTCTCCTAGGGTTCCAATTTCCCGTCCTTCGAGCAAATCATCAGCCAAGGCGAACACATCTTCCTTCATTGTCACTTTTTCCATAGTTGATTCCTGGCAAGAAATCAAGATGACCGAAACAAAAACCATAAGTATTGCGCGCATATTGCTATTTTTACACAAAATTACATTAAAAATGAGAGTGATTACCACCCTTTTGCTACTTGCTATATTTTTTTCCTGCAAAAATCCTTCGGAAAAGAAAATGGAAACTAGCCAATCTTCAGAAGAAACTGTATCTACTATTCAAAATATGGAGCGGGATACGCTAATTTATCCTGAGGAAAAACATTTTAAATCTATACACCAAGTAACTTTTGGCGGTGATAATGCCGAAGCCTACTGGAGTTTTGATGATAAACAAATCGTCTTTCAGTCCAATTTCAAAGATTGGGGAATGGAGTGTGATCAAATGTTTTTGATGAACGTTTCTGAAAGTTTTCAAGACTCGAAACCCCCAATGATTAGCACAGGAAAAGGACGAACTACCTGTGCCTATTTCTTGCCAGACAACAAGCATTTTGTATATGGCTCTACTCATTTGGTGGACGAACAATGTCCAGAAGTTCCGCTTCGAAAGAATGGAAAATACGTTTGGCCCGTGTATGATTCATTCGACATATTTATAGCAGATCTTGAAGGAAATATTACCAGGCAATTAACAAATGAACCTGGGTATGATGCAGAAGCGACAGTTTCTCCAAAAGGCGATAAAATTGTGTTCACCTCTATGCGAAGCGGAGACCTGGAGCTATATACCATGAACCTTGATGGAAGCGATGTAAAGCAAATAACGAACGAATTAGGTTATGATGGCGGTGCTTTCTTCTCTCCAGATGGAACCAAATTGATCTTCCGCTCTTCACGGCCCAAGACACCAGAGGCGATCAAGGAGTATACAGATTTACTGGCTACTGGTCTGGTTCAACCTACCGAAATGGAGCTTTATATCTGCAATGCAGACGGTAGCGAGCTGCGACAACTCACCAATTTAGGAAATGCAAATTGGAGTCCATTTTTTCATCCTTCAGGCGAAAAAATTCTATTTTCCAGCAATTTTGAAGCAGAACGTGGATTTCCATTTAATCTTTACCTAATTGATCTGGACGGAAAAAACCTAGAACGAGTTACCCATGGAGAAACCTTCGATGCCTTTCCAGTTTTTTCGAATGATGGTAAGTATCTAGCTTTTTCTTCAAACCGAAGCAACGGTGGGGGAAGAGACACCAATCTCTTCATTGCCGAATGGCAAGATTAGGTATAAGATGACAGCTAAAAATCTGAAATGCTCGACTGGATAAAATCACACGGAATTCTACTCTTACTAATACTTGTTAGTGCAGTTTTCTATTTAGATTTCGCTTACAATCTGGAACGAAGTGATTTTATAAAACTAATTGGTCTTTATGGAGTACTCTTTTTTCTGGGGCACAAAATCATACAGATTTCGAAAGCTAATTTTTGGTTTTTAGCGGGACTTGGTATTGTTTTCCGATTAGTTTCTATTGTTGCCACTCCAAATCTCTCACAGGACTTCTATCGGTTTTTATGGGACGGGCGACTATTAATTCAAGGTGTCAACCCCTATTTACTCACTCCAGAGTTTTATATACAATCGGGCCAAGAGATTGTTTCACAAGCAAATGAACTCTATTCAGGAATGGGCGCTCTAAATGCAAGTCATTTTAGCAACTATCCTCCTATTAATCAGTTCTTCTTTGCTATTGCCGCGGTATTTTCTGGAAAAAGCATTCTTGGATCTGTCATTGTCTTGAAGGTCATTATGATTTTGGCAGATGTTGGGATTTTATACTTCGGAAAGAAACTGTTGGAAAAATTAAATATGCCTGTACATGGCATTTTCTGGTACTTTTTGAATCCTTTTATCATTATTGAGCTTACAGGCAATTTACATTTCGAAGGTGTAATGTTATTTTTTGTTGTTTGGTCGTTGTATCTTTTACATCAAGGAAAGTGGCTTTGGGCGGGGATTTTACTTGCAATATCGATTTCTGTAAAATTAATTCCTTTATTATTGTTGCCGTTGTTTCTTAGGTTCTTCTTTAAAAAAGAGGCTTCGATAGCGTTCAGCTTGACATCTTTACTTAAGTTTTACACAATAATTATTGCGACTGTTGTGTTGACATTTTTACCTTTTTTATCTTCTGAATTTGCTTCAAACTTTGCCGCGACCATTGGGTTATGGTTTCAGAATTTCGAATTCAACGCGAGTATCTATTACATCATTCGATGGATTGGGTATCAAACTATAGGTTGGAATATTATAGAAACCGTTGGGAAAATCCTCCCGTTGGTAGTAATAGGAATTCTCTTAAGTTTCTCTTTCTTCAGAAAAAACAACACAACACAACAATTATGTGTAGCCATGCTATTTGGTATCTCTTGCTACTTTTTACTCTCAACAACAGTACATCCTTGGTACATAGCAACACCTCTATTGCTTTCGGTATTTACCAACTATAAGTTTCCAATTGTTTGGAGTTTGATGGTCGTAGTAAGCTATTCAGCTTATGGAGCTGAAGGTTTTTCAGAAAAGCTTTGGCTGGTGGCATTAGAATATATTGTAGTTATCGGATTCTTTATTTGGGAATTCAAATTTAAAAAACAACCTCTAAATAGCAATGCTACTTAAAAGTTGTATGTTTTCAATGTTCCCTGAATCCAAACTATATTGATACAAACCAGTATCTCCAATAAGAATAAGTAAATCACCTTTTATAATTACGTCAAATACTTCTTTATTAATACTATGAACTAATACAGATTCGACCGGGTTTGTAACATTAAATATTTTTACTTCATCATCACAAACAAACAGAAAATCACCATAAAGCCCTATTCCCTTTGGGCTGGTTAAGTTTCTTGAGGATACCAATGCAGGAGCCACAATATGGTTTATGTCGTATATTTCCAGAAGATTAATATCATTGCCGCATTGTGTATTAGAATGTAAGGTTACAAAAGCATGGGTTTCATTGGCAATAACGGGATCACATGCGGTGAAATGTTGCACATCCGACACATAGCTAGGCTCCTCGGGGTTTTCAATGCTATAAATAAACATTCCGTCTCTAGAACCTATATATAAATACTCTCTAAAATTAAACAGCGTCTCAATCCTGAACCCAATAGGTAAATCATTCACCTTTACTGGTTGTTCACTATTTATAACATTAAAGATGTTTAGACTGGATTCGTCCACCGTATATAGATAATCTCCCACGACTGTAAAACTAGCTAAAGAACCACCCTGCCCAGTATTTGCTTCTGCCGAATCTTGATTCGAAGAATCTCCGTCTTTGCTACATCCAAAAGTTAAAGTTAAAACGAATAGTAAAATAAGGTTTTTCATAGTCTTAATCGATTAAGTTCCAATTAACAATTATTTCATTTTCTCCTACGTCAAAATAGAAGCCATCTGGCGATATTTGTTGCGGAAACGTATTTATTATTCGCTTAGATACCTGTAGTGAGAGATCGTTATAATTCGGTCTAACTGCTATTAAATCTGTGGCATTATTAATATATATCGTTCCATTTTTTATAGCCAAATCCTTTGACCCTAGTGCTTTTAAGAAAGCAATCTTTTCTGGATTACTTAGATCTTCATTGTTAAATACATGAAAACCTTCATTAGGTTCGTTTATAAACAAATAATCGTCTTTTAAATAAATTTTTCCAGACGCTGCTATCGTTCTGGGCGGCAATAACTCTGTTGAGTTTTCAAAGTCACTTCTTTGCACTACAACTGGTTCGTAATTCGATACAGGAGGATCAAAATCATGCTGCTGAGGGCAGCCATAGAATAAAATCAAGGAAACAAATAAGAGGAACCGCGTGAGGTTTTTCATAACTAGACAGCTTTTATACCTATAGAACAACCTAAAGTGTAAAAACCCTAAATAATATCCATCTTTTTTAGGAGAAAAGAAGCGTTCATGTTTTTGCAGATACCTTCTTTAAATGTATAATCAAAATGCAGCTCATCATTTTCAATCTCCGCATCAAAGTAGTAGTTTTTAACTTCGGAAAGCTCTTTCGATATTTCACATAGACTTAAATCGTGTGTTGCAATAATTCCAGTCGAGCGCGACATCACCAAACGTTCCACAAATTTTCTAGAACCGATGGCTTTATCTGTACTGTTAGTGCCCTTTAGTATCTCATCAAGAATAATAAAGTAGGTCCCGTCTTTTCCTTCTGGATTGACCTCATCAATAATGAATTTGAGGCGTTTTAATTCTGAAAAGAAATAGGATTCGTCGTCAGTTAGGGAATCACTCGTCCGCATACTGGTAATCAACTTTATTGGACGATAATTATATTGCGTAGCACAAACAGGAAGGCCAGCATTTGCCATAATAATGGAAAGAGAGACTGTTCTTAAAAAAGTACTCTTTCCTGCCATATTTGCCCCAGTAATGATAAAAAACTCTTCGCCGTTAATGGTGAAATTGTTATTTACCCTTTTGGCTTCAGAAATCAATGGATGCCCTAATGAGTTGGCTGTTATTATAAAGTCATCTGTATTAATCTTCGGAAAACTATGATCTGGATGATTAAAAGCATAATTAGCCAAGGCATTCTGCGAATCGTAAAAAGCAATAACTTCGAACCAATTCTCTACCTGATCTTGATACATCGAAATCCATTGCTCGATTTTATAACAGAGTTGCAAGTCGCGCAGCGCAAAGGCATTTGCTAAAACTCCAATTAACATGTTGTTTCGCTGATCAAAAGCATCCAGTTTTTTAGAAAAATCTAAAAAAATCTGGGACGCTTTCTTGGACTTCGTTTTTATTTCTTGCTGTTTCTGAGTAAGGATTTTAGCGGCGAAATCTTCGGTCTCTATAAGGCCTAATAACTGGTGATACTGTCTAAAAGTATCCTTTGCCTTGTTAGCATTATGATAAAACTTATTGATCTTTTTAAGGTAAGCCCCTGTAATTCCTAAACCAATAAAAAACCAAATTGTGGTGACCGATAATGGAACTATACCGAAATAATTTAAAGTAAAAATTGATAAGGAAATAAGACTAAAAACGATTGGTAAGAAGCGCATACCTCCTGGAACAAAACGGTCGTGTTCTTTCAACCAATGAACGATTTGTTTCGAAGCTATTTCTACAGAGACTAAGCTTCCTGTCGCTGAAAAATTCTGTCGCCATTTTGGTCTTTCTGAAAGATCTTTAATTGCTTCTTGTTTCCCTTCAATATTCAATATGTGATTTGCCGTAATGGTCGTTGCTAATACTTCTTTCCCCGAAGGAATTACAGTTCTATTCAAATATTGAAAGAAAGATCCTTTTCCGAAAAGATCGATATCATAGCTAAACTCGTGCGACTGGTCCTCATACTCATTTCCCATATCCAGATCCGAAACGTTACCATTAAGAACCGAAATTTCAGTTTGATTTATTGAAATTAAAGTTTCTAACTTGCTTTTTTTATGATTTAAATCTGTATGCTTTGATACAAGGTAAATAAATAGCACCACATCAATAATTAATGCCGGTATAAGGATATTGGTAGCGCTATAAAAAAAATAGAATATGCCTATTATACTACAGAAAACAATCAGGCGAAGAATACTGGAATTCGTAAGTCGACGATTAATGACAGAAAGTTCTTTTTCAAAAAACTCCTTCTCGGCTATATAAAATTGAAGTGGTTGAGACATATTCACTAAATATCTATGAGATAAGAAACCCTATAATCTTCCAAACATATCAACATCTTGTTCCGTAAGATGTCTCCAGCGACCACGTGGCAAATCTTTCTTTGTAAGAGGTCCGATGGTAACACAATCTATATGCACCAAATCATATCCCAAGTGTTCAAAAATAGTATGTATAACACTATTTCCAGTATGCTTTATTTTTAAGCCTACTTCCTTTTTAGGTGTATTCTTGATATAGCTAATCTCCTCAACAGATATTAACTTCCCTTCAATCTTCAAGCCTTCCTCAATCTTCTTAAGGTCTGCTGCTTTTAAGTTTTTATCTAGTTCAATATGAAATAACCTGGCAAGACCTTTTTTCATGAACTTCTGGCGAAAGACGTCATCATTTGTAAATAACAATAATCCGGTAGAATTACGTCCTAACCTCCCAAAAGGTTTAATTTTCGCGGTGGTTGCATTGGCAACCAGATCCATAACGGTGTTCCCTTTACTCTCACTATCTGTAGTTGCAAATCCCTTTGGTTTATTAAGAACCACATAAGCACTTGGTTCTGGATTTAAGCGGCGTCCATCAAAGCGAACATCATCTGTCAACTCAACCTTATGACCCATTTCATTAACAATCTTTCCATTTACAGTTACCAAGCCCGTTGCAATATAGGTGTCGGCTTCACGACGTGAACAAACACCACTATTTGCAATGTATTTATTAAGTCTAATACCTCCTGTTTGTGGCTTTTTTGAAGTTGGCGCCATTTTTTTATCAGTTTGCCCGTCCTTTTTTACATCCCAGCCAAGTTCCCTTTTTCTAGGTGGAGTAGGTTTTCCAGTTTTCTTTCTAGTGTTATCAGATTTCAACGGAGCATTCCCTCTTGCACTACTTCTATTTCGAGAGTTGTCACCTCCGCTGCTTGAAGTTTTTCCTTTTCGGCTTTTGTCTTGTCTTCCGCTCATCTCTTTTTTTATATTTGGGTGCAAAGATACACAAAGCCCATTGGCTTTCAAGCAACAAAGGCCAAAATAGCATTAGACTGCGAAGCGCGTAATTTATAGTGTGCTTTTTAATATTTCATTCAATCCTAACTGAAAAATAGTTCCATCAATTAGGTCTTGCATTTGATGCAATTCTGCATGGCTCACGGCAAAGGCTATTTGTGGAGCGGGTGTTTCAACAAGCAACGATCTACATTCCTTATTTTCCTTACAATCAGCACATAAACCTTCCCTTTTTACAGTACAACCTATTTGTCTTGAAAATAATTTCAGCTCTTCTTCTTTTAGAAAAAGCCCCGTATTTCTGAAAACAACTTGAATTTTCTTGTGATCTTTTTCGGCGCAACGCTTCCACTGAAAAGCAATTCCGAAGCTATTTTGATATATTGTATTTATGTCTTGCATTTTAAAAGTTTGCTAAATTTTTATCTCTCAATAACTTCATTGTTTTTAATACATTAGCTGTGGATCTGGTCATTGATGATGCGGATATTGTAGCTCCAACAATTGCATCAATGTCTTGTCCATACTCAATGGAATCACCTATCTTTTTTCCGATGAATTGTTTTAACCACCTTTGACTCCCAATTTGTCTCCCATAATTCTCTCTATAAATAAGAACCTTTGATTTCTTAATTGTGAGATTAGCATCGAAAAAAATTGCATAGTCGAAAACATTTTTCATACTCGAAGCTTCACCAACATAGATATGCCCCAGAGTTGAATCCTCATTTTTCACCATCAAAAGCCGGTCATTACTTAGGTCTAAATCAAATTCTTTCCTAACTTCTATAGGTACTTCAGTTGGTGTAATATTTAATTTACCGCTTCCATAGATTGCTATGGTTGCCTTTTCTACTTTAGCCATTACACCCTTAGGAATTTCCTTAAAATTAGTAGTAAGAAATCCAAATGAAATAAAAATGAAAAACAAAATGAGAACTATTCTTTTCATAACGATACCTTAGTTCACAATAATAAAACTGTCAATAACCGCTCTTATTTCTTTTCTAGAACTTCTATTATTTAACGTATAAAAATGCTTGTACATTGGTTTATCATTAACCATAGTTCGAAAAGTTAAATCTCCTTGACGATCGTATACTTCATCCCAAACACTTCGAACTTTGTTCCACAGCTTTTGATTTTCCTCCCACCAGACCTCGGCAGCCTTACATTTCGAATCATCTACTTTTTTATAAATATTGTAACCCTTCTCCTGTGCCAATAGCATGTCCTCCATATTTGCTTCTCGAATTATCTTGTCATTATCCTGTTCATGAATCCATCCATCATTTGAAATTTCTTGTCGATTACCTCTTTTCATTACATTATAGTCGTCACGCTTGGAATACTCTCTTCGAGGCAATGGAGCATCAGTATCATTTTCCCAATAATTCTTGCCGTCAAAATGAACCCAAGTTGCACTACCAGAATATCGAGGACTATCGTCCACTTGATATACCTTCTGAGTCCATTGCCCTTTAACTTCTTCTTCTTTTAATTTATTGAATGTCCAAGTATTATCTTTTTTATAAGCAAATACATTGTCATTTTCATAAAACCAATCTTGCCTCCAATGTTTTATCACCATATTATCGCTTACAATTAGAAGATGTTGAATAGATAGTTTCCCATCCTCTTCTTCAATTAGTTTTGCCCATTCTAAAGCCGTTGCTGAGTAATCCAATTTCTTTTCATAATCTATTTCTGGTGCGAAAGTTTCAGTATACTTGAATATTACTTCATAGCAACCGCACATCCTTTTTATCGCTTCTACGTCTTGACTTTTTTTGTTCTGTGCACTCATAGAAAAAAGGCTAAATGCACACGCTATTATTACAATATGTTTTTTCATATTGATTTAGTTTAAAATTAGTTTTTTAGAAATTGTTTTGGAACCAGATGTAAATGTTAAAACATACATTCCACTTTGCAAAGAGGAAAGATTAAGCCTTTTACTATAGAATCCTTCAGTGTTTGAAGCGTTTGAATAAAAGACCTTTCTTCCGTTTAAATCATAGATATCAATATAATTTTCTTCGGAAGAGGCGGTGTTGATATCATAGATCAATTGTATTATTTTATCTTTTGATGGATTGGGGAATATTCCAAAAGACACCTCTTCTGAAACATCTTCAAACCCTAAAAGATCAGAAACTTCTTCAAAAACGAAGGTCAAATTACCATTAGAAGACCCTTCAAAATCTGTAAAATAGAGTCTGTAAACAGTATTCTCATCATACTTTACATAGTATTTTTGATCATTATCAACGGTCCATACCCCCGTAAATGCTTTCCAGTCAAATCCAATGGTATTCATTTCTTCTAAATAGGCAAGTTCATTAGGATCTGGCGCTCCTGTTTCTTCATTCTGTGCAACCGTGACATTTGAATTATGGAGTGTCCCCGTAACTGCATAATATTGCCCTGGAGGGTCAAGGAAAGTTGTATACTTTCTAAAAACAAAATCCCAATCAGCTTCAGCTGGCTCGCTAACTACCTCCTGATTATTCTGAAGACTATAATAATTATATCTGTTGTCTGGATTACCTGAATTTGAAACAGTTTCAGTTGTATCTGAAGACCAATTTGTTCCATCCCACGTAGCATATTTAAAAGTATATTCGCCAAAGTAATCTTCATTTATGAATTTTCGATAGATACCATCGGCATATTTTAAAACAAAAATTACGCTTCCTTCAATATGATGCGTAACTGGATTGTACTCTCCCCAACCGTACGTCGCAGAGCCTTGCATAAATGCGCCAATGTTCCATTGTGTATCACTGTTGTACAATTGAGTCCAGCTGGCCTCATTTGCTACATCAATAGAATTCCAATCAGAAGGATTATTTGAAGCTTCAAATACTTCAATCCCGATTCCGTCATTTATACGAATTCCATGATTCAAGTTATCATTTCTTAAAAAAGCAATATCCCAGCTTGCCGCTGAAAATGTTGTTTCAGTTTCTGTAGATAATTTATAATATACTTCGGTCTCATAACCCACGCCCATGGATAGGTTAACTGTAGTTTCCTGAGCTGTTACGATTCCTCCAATAACAGCAATTGCAATTGATAGTATTAATTTTTTCATTTTATTAAATTTTAAGCTTTAGTTTTATTCTAGTAATTGATATTCAAATTCTGGATAACCTCGCTCTCCATTGTCATTGGCCAAGGCAAGGAATTTAATTTTATAAATAGTGTCATTGGAATCCTTAACAATGTAGAATCTGTCGAAAAAAGGAACACCGTCAAAAACATCGCGCCAATTGCTTCCAATAGCCCTTTGGTCATCTCCAAAAGAGCTGGTTGAAATATTATTTAAAGAAAAGGATTCATACGAAAAAAGATCTGTAGTCACTTCATATGCCTGCACTCCACTTTTCCCATTATGCAAGACTCCATCAGAAAAACCATAGCTCCCCGCTCCGTCAATAACATTTGTGAAAACGGTAAAAACAATATCCCATTTTGGCGCTTCTGGTTCAACAGCTACCACCGTATTTGTATGAAAACTGAAGAAGGTGAAATTATAATCTGTATTCTTTGAAATACGCACCTCTTGATGGCTCGTATCATTCAAATCGGCATATTGTAATAGATAATCATCTCCTTCTCTTAGTATTCTAATCTTTTTCCATCCTCGAGCATCTCCAGCCACGGCCACACTTCCAGAGTCCGGTGTGTCGGTTCCTACCTCATAACCAAGGTTAAGTAAATACACCTTATTCTCTGATTCTGTAATACTAATTTCCTCTACTGCGGTACCTAGAATATCACCATTTGGATTGTCAACATAAATTGCATTGTTTGGATCAAATGTTCCAATAGCCACCTGTGGTTGCAGATCAATAACATCAGCTTCGGTTATTTCATCAATATTTGTGCTTTCTAATGAGGCTGCAGCCATATAAATTGAGCCATTAATCCCAACGCGAAAATCACCTCCCGAATAGAAACCCAGATCCCAGGAATCTCGCTTTACAATAGTTTCAGCCTCTGTACTTAGATCAATGTAGATTTGGTTTCCTTCATTTGGACCTCCTAATTCTGGGGCGATAGCTTTACCTAATGAGGCCGAATTGCTTATCGTGTAAGAAGCATTTCCTTGAATATTCGATGCTTCATAATCAATTTGTGAAATGGTGAATAGTATCTGGCTCGTCTCGTCTAGATTCTGATTCAATTTGTTAAAGACAAAACTCGTCCCTTCCGTTCCAGAATTAATACTGAAGGTAATTTCATTCCTATTGGCAGCAGGAATAGTAGTGAAATCTTCCCCATAGGTAGCATTTATACTAGAAATTGAAAGCGTAAACGAGCCATTTTGAGCGGCAGTTGTAGAAAAAACAAGTGGAATTTCCATTGTTCTCCCTATTGTACCTAGGTTTGCTGATAAATCTTCAAAAGCCACAACGAAGGGGTCTGATGGTATAGTTGTGTCATCTTTACTACAAGAAGTAAGGTTCAAAAGAAAAAAAGAAAAGAAAATATAAGATATAAAACGATTGACTCTCATGATTATATATTTAAATTATAAGCGAGTTTCATAAAATAAGATCGACCGTATCCCAATGGAATTTGAGAAGGTGGTCCATTGTGTGCTCCTCCTTCAAAAGCCGTGGTATTTACTGATGTCACATTAAATAAGTTCCTTGACCCCACCGTTAGCGTTACGGACTCTTTAAAAAAAGAAGTATTCACTGTGGCATCCATCCAGCTATAGGGGTTTGTAGTACCTCTTTGAAATTCTTGTTGTCCGTCAGCATTTATTTTTTCAACGAACTGCTGTTGCGTACCAATATGCTTAAAGAACAAGGAGAATGTAGCATGCCATTTAGGTATTGTGTAACCCAAGTTGGCATTCAATTGAAAATTGAACAAAAAGTCCTCATCACTATCTTTTCTGTTATCTAGAACTTTCGAAACCCCTTGCATTGAAGCTCCCAATTGTCCCTTGAAATTTTTATAAAAAATCTCATTTTCAGAAAAAACACCTACGGCTTTGTAACTATCTATATTGTTATACTTAAAAGTTAATGGTATTTGTTGTGAAACTATTAATTCAATACGATCTGTCAGCCCTAAATAATTAAGGCTTATCTTGTTTTTTAATCTGAATCTACCTTCTGAAAGTGCGCTTCTTTTCTTAAGATGTAAGAAGGTGGAAACTCCTTGTTCGGGGTTTAAATTTGGATTTCCTTGCACATCATGATTCACATCAACAAAGAAGGTGTAGAGTTCATCATAATTTGGTGTTCTATTGGCAGACCCCGCAACTGCGCGTAACTCCCAATTATCGCCAAACGATTGTTTAGCACTTAAAGAGCCAATAAATTGCGTATCGAACAAATTACTGAAAGAGATACGCATACCTGGACGCAACGAAAACTTTGAACCTAAATGAACTTCGGAAGAAACAAAACCATCGTAACTATTTAAAGATTGTGTCACTTGATTTTCTTCTGGATCAATTACCACGGCTAAAGAAGAACCAAACCCTTTCTCATTTGTGATTTCATATCCTGCTTGCAAACTGATTTTTTTACTTTTAAGTAGATTACTTAATGTTCCTCTCGAGAAAAAGGCCGTTCTACCTTGGTATTCTCCTTCCAAAACATTCTCCTCTTGTTGTGGTCGAATACGGTATGTATATTGTTTTAAGTTTTTGATCTGCTCTTGATAAGAAACAGAGACATTGTAAACTAGATACTTGAATAGCTTTCCGTTCGCATTAAAATGATGGTAAAATCTGTTGTTATTATATATCTCATCTAATGAGAGAGGGTCTTGCGTATCAGTCGAAGGGTTCTCATTAGGGTTAACAATGTCATTATACTTTTCAATAGTTTCGCATAAATAATCAAACCTGTAGAATACAGCGAAGTGCTCTTCTTTAAAGGACAAAACAGCTTTCAAATTTTGCTGTGTCTTTGGCAACCACTCATGACCTCGTAACCCATCATTTTGATCGTAATTTTCACCCATACGGTTATTGAAAAAACCAGCAAATTTATTTCGAGTAAAAGTAGCATTGGCATATATTTTATCTGTGAAATTATGACCCAGCCTTAAAGATTGAATATGCCTGCCTCGATTAAAAAATTCATACTCATTACCTATTGTTTCTTCTTGGAGATAGGCCAATACTTCTGAACGATTTTTTGAAGACTTTTTAGTGATCACATTGATAACCCCAGAAACTGCGTTGGACCCATATTGAACACCCATCGCTCCTTCTACAATTTCAATTCGCTCTACGTCATCTAGGTTAATTAGAGTCAAATCGGTATTACTACCAATACCTTCTTCATTAATAATTGGAACATTATCGATTAAAACTTTAAAATATTGACCGTCTAAGCCAAAAAGGCTAATTCCAGATTTCCCAGTTGAAGTATTTGGGGTGATGTTCAAGTTTAAAGTGGTATTTAGAACATCGGCCAAAGTATTTCCAGCTTGACGGTCAATAGTATTTCTAGTTATGACTTTTACCTCTACTACAGATTTTTCAACAGATTCAGGCGTCAATTGACCAGTTAGCACCACTTGCTCCAATTGCTCTAACCTAGGGCTATCAGAAGGATGATCTACTTGAGCGATTACAATTATTGGAAATACCAATGGCAAAAAACAAGAAACAAAACGCGTCATTCTAAAATCAAAATTTCACACAAATGTATCTTATTTTTATTTATTCTAAATAAGAATAGTGAGATTTTAACATTTTCAACTCCAATAAAAAAGACATTTTTCACAGTTAAAGAATTGAAATATAAAGTGCTTAGAGATGAAAAAAAATATTTCAATTTCATTATTTATATTGTTTCTAAAACAACAATCTATTAATTTTTAATTCATACCAAAACAAATTATCATGTCCATACGTATAGGAAATAGTTGTATCAATTGTCAAAACCTGCAGCCCAATGAAACTTGTAAAACACATGGAGTAAAAGTAAGTACCAGTTACACCTGTGATAGTTTTGAGATGAAGACCGCTTTAAAAAAGGATCTAAATTGCTCAAGCTGCGCCCGATTCGAGGGACCAACTTGCGCCAACCCAAAAAAAGCAACAGCGGGAATGTTATGTTCACATTGGGCGCCGCAAAATGCTCAAGCGTAGATTCTACTTATAAAAAAATCCAACACGAGGTCCGGTTAATTTATCATTTCACTTTTCTACAAGAGTGCTTCTGTTTAGAATGGAAAGGGGATTTATGCCCATTCAAAGGGCATTATAAACTCATCTAATTAGCACAAAAAATCGCCAAGATTAATCATTCTAAATAATTCTAAATAATTCTTGCAGATTTAAAAAGCTCTATCTATTTTTGCGCTATCTTAATTTATTCTAAATAAAAATAACAATGAAAAAATTTATATTACCAGCCTTAATCGCTTTGACAACCTTAGTGTTTACAGCTTGTTCTAGTGACGATGATACTACAACACCAGATCCCAGCTTGGTGACAAAACAACAAGTAATCACTCATTACGCGGCAATTGTTTTACAAAACTACCAAGATGCGTATAGCGATGCTGTTGCTCTTCAAACTGCATTAACTGCCTTCACAAGCAATCCAACCGAAGGAACACATAACGCGGCAAAACAAGCCTGGAAAACCGCTAGAGAATCCTACGGTCCAACTGAAGCATTCCGGTTTGCATCAGGACCAATTGATGATGGTAATGGACCTGAAGGTCTATTAAATGCTTGGCCGTTGGATGAAAATTATATTGACTATGTAGACGGAGCTTTAGATTCAGGAATCATTAATGATCTTACAACATACCCAACCATTTCTAAGACACTATTAGAATCACTAAACGAAGTCGGTGGAGAAGCTAATATTAGTATTGGATACCACGCGATTGAGTTTTTGCTTTGGGGGCAGGACACCACTTCACCAACAGACAACCAAGCCGGATTAAGAGTTTATACCGATTTTATTGATGGCGGAACCGCTAGCAATCAAGACAGAAGAAGACAATATGTAAACATCTGTGCTGAATTATTATTAGACCATTTGCAGTTAATGTTAGACGAATGGGCCGATGGCGGATCTTATCAAACAACATTTCTTGCACTTAATGAAGACACTGCAATAAAAAACATGCTCACAGGAATTGCGACTTTGTCTAAATCTGAATTAGCTGGGGAACGTATGTTCGTGGCACTAAGCAACCAAGATCAAGAAGATGAGCACTCTTGTTTCAGTGATAATACACATAGAGATATTCGTTTAAATCTTGCTGGAATTAAAAACGTTTATAATGGAAATTATGGTAGTATTTCTGGTGCCTCGTTAAGTACACTTGTGAGTCAAGCAAACAGTTCAACCGGAACCAATGTAACCACCCTACTTAATTTTGCCGTTACTACTGTTGAAAACACTGCAACCCCGTTTGACTTGGCCATTATCGGAGGAAGTTCAACTACTGAAGGTGCAAAAGTGCTGACCGCTGTAAATGCATTGCAAGATTTGGGAGACCAGCTTGTACTGGCAGGCACAGCGCTTGGGATTACCGTAGTCGCTGAATAAACAATTTGTTTTTTGAATTAGTCTAGTAAAATGGTGTTGACTTTGGTCTTCACCAATTTGCTTTTTATTAAAGTATCATGTTAAACGTCATTAAACCAATTTTAATAATTCTATTAATCGGTGTAAATCTAGCTGGTTGCAAAACGGATGACAACGACTATATTGCGTTAGTCCCAGATTCGAGAGAAGAATTTTCGGGAGGATTAGCAACTATCTTCGATGTTTCACCAAACGCTTTTGGGTTTCAAGCCCCAAATCTAACTAGTGAAGAAGGCCTAGATTTTTTTGTTGGGAACTCTCTATTTAATCAGAATTGGGTAACTGCTCCTGCTTCAACCTCAGCTCGGGACGGTCTAGGGCCGCTATTTAATGCTAGAGCGTGTTCGGGTTGCCACTTTAAAGACGGAAGAGGACGTCCTCCTAGCTTCAATGGAGAAATAAGTCATGGCCTTTTACTTAGACTCAATACAGGAAATGGCGTGTTTGGTGCTCCAATACCAGATGCAAACTATGGTGGACAATTGCAAGATCAATCGATCCAAGCAGTGGAAACTGAGGCAGCTTTTGAGACCACCTATCAAGAGATTGCTGGAGTTTATACAGACGGCTCTTCTTATTCATTAAGAAAACCTACCTATACCCTTAATAGTTTAACTCAAGGCCCTTTAACGGCAAATCATATTTCTCCTAGAGTTGCCAATCATATGAGTGGAATGGGATTGCTCGAAGCCATTGATGAGTCTACTTTACTTGATTTTTCGGATGAAAATGATTCGAATAACGATGGTATTAGTGGACGACCAAATTACGTTTGGGATGTAGCATCTAATGAAATTAGAGTAGGAAGATTTGGATGGAAAGCAAATCAGCCAACTGTATTACAACAAGTTGCTGGAGCTTTTTCTGGGGATTTAGGGATTACCACTTCCATATTTCCTGAAGAAAACTGTCCTCCTACTGTTATCTGTGAAGACATTCCAAATGGTGGAACCCCAGAAATTTCAAACGAAAACCTTGATAAAACTGTTTTATATTCAAGTACGCTTGCAGTGCCAGGGCGTCGTGACTGGGACAATCAAGATGTGTTAGAAGGGAAATCATTATTTGAACAGGCTAATTGCACGGATTGTCATATACCAAAAATGAATACAGGAACACATCCAACAATAGATGCGTTATCGAATCAAACCATTCGCCCTTATACAGATTTACTGCTACATGATATGGGAGAGGGTTTGGCCGATGGTAGTCAGGATTTTCTTGCGACAGGTAACGAATGGAGAACCCCACCTCTATGGGGAATAGGCCTTATTGAAACCGTAAACGATCACACTTTCCTATTACATGATGGAAGGGCTAGGAACTTTGAAGAAGCCATATTATGGCATAGTGGCGAAGCCGAAAGCTCTAAAAACAACTTCAAAAATTTCGCCTCCTCAGATCGCCAAAAATTAATCCTATTTCTTAAGTCTTTATAATGAAAATGAAATTTCGAGTTCAATATTTAATAGTGTTAACAACAATACTTTTCCTTTCAATTCTAAGTTGCGAAAAAGGCGGTATTTCTGAAAACCAAGCACAAATTGAATACAGCCGAGCTGATCAACTACGGAATCTGTTTAACAATGGTATTAAACCACTACATGAAGAGTTCATTATAGAAACTGAAGGGCTTTCAGAAAATGCAAGGGCTTTTAAACAGAATCCATCTCTAGAAAATTTCAGAAGTCTACAAAATGATTGGAAAACTACAGCAAATATTTGGAAACGTTGTGAGACCTACGACATAGGTGATATTAATGACAGTTTTATCCATACGAGAATTAATACTTGGCCAACGAATTCAGAAAACATTGAAACTAATATTGAGGGCGGTGAACCGATTAATCTAGCATTTATAAATTCTATTGGGTCTTCATCAAAAGGAATTGCCGCTATGGAATATCTGCTTTTCAAATCAGATGCAAACACAACAATTCTGGAGCTTCAGTCAAATCCACGTAGAACCGACTACATCGTTGCTCTTTCCAAAGATTTTAAAAACCTTGCTGTTGAAATAAACTCTTTGTGGACAAACTATGGACCGAGCTTTACAGTAGCTATCCAAAGTAATCTAGAAGGTGGTCAAAACCAAACCATTAACGCGATGGTAACGCTTATTGAAGAAATTATTATTAGTAAGCTAGGAAGACCTTTAGGCGATGCTAACGGTGGAACCATTGATGCACAAGAATTTGAAGCCTACCACAGTGATCTTTCTTTGGAAATGATAAAAAACAATATCGAAGAATTGAAAAAGGTCTTTACTGGAAGCTATTCCCAAAACACCCGAAGAATAGGATTTGACGATTACCTCACCAATCTTAGCAACATCATTCTAAGTGATAAGATTAAGAACTCTTTTGAAAAGATAGAGGATCATATGGCTTCATTCAATCAAGGTTTGAATGCTTCTTTACAGTCAGATCCTGAAAAAGTAAGAACCTTGCAAACCTTATCCAATGAATTACTCATATTGATAAAAGTTGATATGGCAAGTTTTATTGGATCCACGATTACCTTTAACGACAATGACGGGGACTAAATGAAACTCGTAAAGCGATTAATACAACCAACTCATATCCTTCCTTTGGCTATTTACCGAATGGTTTTTGGGTTTTTAATGGCTGGTTCCCTTGTTCGTTTTATGCTAAAAGGATGGGTAGAAGCCTGTTTCTTGGAACCAGAATTTCATTTTACATATCAATATTTTGATTGGATTCAACCACTAGATAGTTCCTTAGGAATGTATGCATTGGTTGGTCTTTGTGCTTTTTTCGCATTGTGCATTGGTGTTGGTTTTATATATAGAATAGCAAGTGTTTCCTTCTTTATAATGTTCACCTATCTAGAGCTTATTGAGCAGTCTTGGTATTTAAATCATTACTATTTTGTTTCAATTGTTGCTTTTCTACTATGTTTTGTTCCTGCTAATAAAAATTACTCTTTAGACGCTAAGTGGATTGTTAGTTTAAGATCAAGTACTGTCCCTTTTTGGTCAATTTTTATTCTGAAGCTACAAATTAGTATTGTCTATTTTTTTGCAGGAATAACAAAATTAAAACCAGATTGGTTACTAGAAGCCTTGCCACTTAAAATATGGTTACAGACAAAAACTGATTTACCACTCATTGGGAGCCTTTTTCAATACGAAACAACCGCATATATTTTTAGTTATTCTGGACTAATCTATGATCTATTAATACCTTTTCTACTATGGAATAAAAGAACACGTCCTTTTGCCTTTATTGCGGTTCTTATTTTCCATTCAATGACAGCCCTTTTATTTAATATTGGGATGTTTCCTTGGATTATGATTGCCGGTTCTTTAATCTTCATCACAACAGATGAATGGTCATGGGCTCTAAAGAAAATCAATGTAAAGTTAAAGATCACCTCCGTTAAAAAAAAAATTAAAATTAAGAATTTTGGTCTGTTCTTTTTTTTAGTTTTTTTCTCATTGCAAGTATACCTTCCCATACGTCATAATTTCTATTCTGAAAATGTTCTTTGGACAGAACGCAACTATAGGTTCAGCTGGAATGTCATGTTAATGGAAAAAAGTGGTCATGCTGATTTCACTATTAAAGATAGAAGTACTGGAAAACAATGGAAGGAATACCCAAAAGACCATCTAACCAATATTCAAGAAAAACAAATGAGCTTTCAACCCGATATGATCTGGCAATATGCTAAATTTCTAAAAGAAAAGTATCAAAAACTGGGGTGTCGAAATATCGAAATATTCACTGATGCTTATGTAACTCTCAATGGTCGACCTTCTCGTCAATTTTTACCTAAAGATCTAAACTTAACCTCAATTGAACGAGACAAAATTTATAATTTTATTCTCCGCGAAAAATAACATAACTTCTAAATTAATCTTTACCGGTTTCATTTTCAAACTCAACCGTAGATTGCCGCTCCCGATTTACTATTAGCTTGGTAACATCGGGTCTGGAATAATGCCCAACTGGGTCGAAATTTTGTCGTTCTTCAAGCACCTGATTGAAGTCAATTGTCTTGTAGATATTTCCCTCTGCACTTAGCACTGGCTCCAGAATCCACTCTCCATCAGGGCCTGCAATGCAACTTCCTCCGTTGGCCAAAACCTTAGGAGCCTTCTCAAAAATTTTCTCTAAGTGTGGGGTATTTGGTGGAAAGTCCTCAATAGTCATTAAAGAGGATACTGAAATTACAAAGCTTCTAGACTCCCGAGCGATAAAACGAGTAATGTCCTTTGTATTATGGTCGCTGCCTGGCCATACGGCCACGTGCAGGTCTTCACCCTGCGCGTAGAGCGAAGCTCTTGGCAGCGGCATCCAGTTCTCCCAGCAATTTAATCCCCCTACCGTAAACTCTTTTAGCGAATGTGTTCTCAATCCGTTGCCGTCTCCAGGAGACCAAGTAAGGCGCTCATCGTAAGTAGGCTGTAGTTTTCGATGCACAGATTCGATCTTCCCTTTGGCACTAATATAAACTAGCGTAGCATAAACACTATGTCCACCTCGATCAAGGGGTCGTTCGATAATTCCCAAATAAATCGCAATTTTGTGCTTCTTAGAGAGGATGCAAATATCGTCTAGGTCGCCATTCTCTATCGTAACAGCGTTCCGAACGTAATGCGCATGTAGTTCTTTATTTATCTTCGTGTTCCATTTGGCTCCATTCGTTAGTGCCAACCAAAAGGGATACCCCGGCAAAAGGCCTTCTCCAAAAATAATGAGCTCCGCATTATTTTCTACAGCCTCTAAAATGTACTTCTCTATTTTTCTAAGGGTTTCGGCCTTATTCAACCATACAGGTGAAATCTGGCTAAGAGCGACTGTAAGCAAACTTTCTTTTTCCATATTCGAAAGTTACTAAAAATCTAACTACAAAATACGATTGAGCAACACATCAACATCGATTAAAACAATACTAATGACGCCTAGAAGTATGATAAATTTTAGGATATTATGAAGTACTACATAATGAAGTCTCTTTGCCGATTTCCAAAGGATAATTAGGAATACACCCAACCCCAGAATACTTCCGTAAAAGAAATAATGCATATAACCAATCTCGAACTTCGTTACTAAAAGGGTAATTGGAACCAAAGTTAGCCCCCCTAAGGTGGTCAGCATCCATTTTGAAACCTTCTCTCCATAAACCACAGGAATAGTTCTATAGTTATGTGCAAGATCACCCTTTAGATTCTCCAGATCCTTAACCAACTCTCTCATTGAAATAACTAGAAATAAAAAGGTAGCGTGCACAAAGATGACTAGATCGAAATTTCGATAATAGATAAAAACCGCAAAAAAAGGAATTACTGCTAAAATCGCAGCCGTAATATTTCCAACAAATGGATGTTTTTTTAGCTTATGTGAATAGAACCAAATTCCGAAAATATAAATGGAAAAAAACACAACCGCTCTAAAGGAGACATAACTAGCAAAAACTACCGATAAAAAGTTCAATACAAAATAACCTGTTAGTTTTGTGTTCTGACTCACTAATTTATCTAACATTGTTTTTCTTGGCCTATTAATCAGATCTTTCTCACTATCATAAAAACTATTAATAATATAACCGCCAGCGATCGCAGAGGCCGACGCTAAGACTAGCATCAACAAATTGGGATCGAAAAGCACTTTTTTAATAGGAAGCTTAGGAGCAAGAATGTAGACAGAGGTAAGGTATTGAGCGACAACGATTACCAAAATATTATAGCTTCGCACCACCGAAAACAAACTGAAAAACTTTAGTAAAAAGTGTTTTTGTTTTCTACTTAGCATCTTGATAGAGCTATGAAATGATTCTTAGAAATTGTAGACCACTTCAAGTTTATAGTCTTTTAGTGCGCTACGTGCTTCATCTATATTTTCAGTAAATCCAAGCATATAGCCTCCACCTCCAGAACCACAAAGCTTAAGATAGTAGGCATTCGTTTCAATCCCATTTTTCCAAAGCGTATGAAACTCTTTAGGAATCATTGGTTTGAAGTTTTCCAAAACGACCTTGGAAAGTTGTTTTATGTTTCCGAAAAGAGACTTAACATTCCCTTGTAAAAAATCATCTACGCAGGCATCTGTATGTTTTACAAACTGATCTTTTAGCATAGACCTAAAACCCTCTTGTTTCATATTCTCCATGAAAATCTGGACCATTGGGGCAGTTTCTCCCGTAGTACCGCTATCTAGCAGAAACACCGCGCCTTTACCACTTTGGGTTTGGGAAGGAATTCCAGCCGGTTCAATATCCTCTTTAGAATTGATAAGAATTGGCAGACTTAAATAACTATTAAGCGGATCCAAACCCGAAGATTTTCCGTGAAAAAAAGACTCCATCTCAGCAAAGATTGCTTTAAGCTGTAAGAGCTTTTCGCGTGTTAGATTTTCAAGAACTGTGATTTTATCGCTTGCATACTTATCATAGATCGCAGCTACCAAAGCACCACTACTCCCAACGCCATAACCCTGTGGTATGCTAGAATCAAAATACAAGCCCTCAACCACATCTGCCTTTAATGCAGTCATATCGAAAGTAACCAGATCAGGTTTTTCCTCTTGAAGCCGTTCTAAATAATGAGTGAACCTGAGCAATGCCTGATTTGATTTATGAGTAGAAACCGTATGATGTTCATCAATTTTTAAGGCGCCGTTGTAGAAATTATAAGGAATAGAAAGACCTTTAGAATCCTTGATAATACCATATTCTCCGAAAAGTAAAATTTTTGAATAAAATAGGGGGCCACGCATAAGCCATGTATAGGTTCAGGTTAAAAATACGGTTTTTAAACGGAAAAAATGAATTCTTAAGACAAAGATACAAGTTACAAAGACATTTTAAACAAAACCTAATAATAAAAAGAAGATTAAAAATTTCTCAACACACAGATATTTCGTAACTTAGGTTCAACACTATATTTAAAATTATGAAACCAAAACACTACCTCTCGATTCTTACTCTTTTCGTTTTTCAAAGCACCTTAATAGCTCAGTCCCACATTTGGACAGGAAATGGTGGAGATCAAGATTGGTTTAATGCGGCGAACTGGTCGGCAAATACAGTTCCTGATGCGAGCAGCGATGTTATTATAGATCAGAATTTTAGCGTACTAGTTAATACCGCACCAGTAACCGTGACAAATATTGGTCTTTTCGGGAATGCCACGCTTACCCTTGGAACCGATTTCACAGCATTTGAGCAGTTCCGAATTGAAAGTGGCGCTACTTTGGTATGGAACAAAGGAGGTTTTATAGGAGGAGCGGTTATCCAAAATAATGGGTCCATCTTAATGACCTCTACCGAAGAAAAACATCTTACGGATGCCAATCTTGAAAATAGTGGAAACATCCTACTGATTAGCATCGGGTTTCTTCGTCTTATTGACAGCCCGAAAATAACCAATACATCGACCGGAGTTTTTGAGATTAACGGAGGAGGGAATTTATCTCATCAAACTGGAAATCCAATTTTTGATAATGAAGGATTGGTGCGAAAAATTGGTGGCTCAAACGCAGGATCGAGTTATATGATTCTAGAAATGAACAATGGAGGGGTAATCGATATTGGTGAAAACCAAACTTTTTTATTCTTGAGTGCCTTGGCCGAATTAAACAATTTGGAAACGGGTAGTATGACAGGCATAGGGACTTATGATATTATTTCGCCGTTTGTAACTCCTGGAACAATTTCCCCTGCGGGTGGAAATATTGGAACATTGAAATTTATAAATAATTTTAGCTTATCTCCACAAACCAAATTGCGGTTTGATATTTTTGGTCCCACTGCGAGTGAACATGATGTAATCGCAATTACTGGCTCCCCAGATCTTGACGGAGATATTCTCGTCCGTATTGTCTATACACCCACAATTGGAGATGAATTTACTATTATCACCGCCAATAACATCAACTCATGTGATTTCCCGTCCCAAATCACCAACACCATCGGTACCGGCCCAACGTACCTATTTGATGTCATTTGTGACAATACTTCGGTAAAGTTAAGAGTGGTGGAAGAAGTTTTGAGTGTAGATGAATTCGCTTCGGAAGAATACGCGTTTTTTGTGCAACCCAATCCTGTATCCGAGATGATCAATGTTGTTTTCAATCCCGAGGGATCTGCTTTGCCCTCACAAAAGCTATCATTATCCATTTATAACGTGCTTGGACAAGAGGTGAAAATTATTGGAGATTTTTCAAAAGAAAACAACAGTTTTCACAGAGGGAGTATGGGTTTTGGTGTTTATTTTCTTCAACTGTCTTCCGAAGAAAAAATACTCGCAACAACCAAATTAGTTATTAACTAAATTAAACCGAGACCGCGCCGAACCCACTTTGATCTTCGATAAACCCTCCATTCTTGCAAAATTGAGCGAGCTCTTTCTTTATAAACTCTAGAACCGGTTCCTTTTCAGCCTCAGGGTATAAAACGTGAACATTAGCACCCGCGTCTAAGGTAAAACAAACCTTACTACCTGTCTCATTTCTGAAAGCCCAAATATAATTGATTATCTCTAACGTATTTGGCTTCATTAGGATAAAATAAGGCTGAGAAGTCATCATCATTGCATGCAATGAAAGTGCTTCGCTCTCTACAATTTTTATAAACTTTGAAAGATCTCCGTTTTCAAAAATCGAAATTAAGAAACTAAGATTATTGTTTGCTTGCTCAAAACGTTGTTCGGCAAAAGGATGGTCATACATCAAATCATGACCTACGGTGCTGCTCACCTGTTTTTCCCCTTTATCTACCAATAGAATAGTATCTTGATAGTTCAGAAAATTCTTATGAATTGTATATGGATATTTAATTCCAAAAAGATTAGAGCTTCCCTCAATATTTGGGTGTTCCCCCCAAACAATTAAATCGCCTTCAATACTTCTAGAGGCGCTTCCAGAACCCAAACGGGCTAAAAAAGAGGCCTTTTGATTAAAGTAGGCATCAGTCATTTCGACACTACTGAGTGATTTTTCAACACTCAACAAACACAGTGATAGCGCACTCATTCCACTGGCAGAAGACGCTATTCCACTGCTATGCGGAAAACTATTGGAGGTTTCGATTCGAAACTTATAATCCGTCAAAAAAGGAAGATATAGAACAACTCGCTCAAAAAATTTATGAATCTTTGGTTCAAAACCTACTTCTCTAGTATTGTCTAAATAAACTTCAAATTCAAATCCATGACTAGATTTTCTTTCATAAAACAATGTTGTCTTCGTTACACAGTTGTTAAGTGTAAAACTTATAGAGGCATTTTTAGGCAGTTGCTCACCATACTTTCCCCAATATTTCACCAATGCGATGTTACTTGGTGATTGCCAAGAGACACTTCCGTTTTCGGGTTTTTTAGTATATAGCTTTGGTATAAACTGTGTTTCATTCATTGATAAAATATTCTGTACAAATATAGCGAATTGAAATCTTCGCATATTCTTTCAATTCGGTCAAATAATTAATTTTTAACGCCTCGATTTATCGACTAAAACAGTCACTTCTTGGATTTCAACCTTTACCATAGCTTGATGCTTTTGGGTGTCTTTCAAGGAATTATTTTTGGAAGTGTCATCTTACTTTCAAAAAACGTAGAAGTCAAAGTATTTACTGTTTAATTGCATTGATACTTGCAGTTGTTTACAACAATTTGGAGTATTATTTTAGTGATATTGGTTGGTTGAGCATGGATTTTATTCGGAGCAGTATTTATTTGCAATAGCTTCCATGGCACCGACCTTAATCTATCTCTATAGTATAACTTTCTTGGACAAAAATCACAAGATATCGAGAAAGGAGAAACTACTTTACCTACCGTTTTGTTCTTTCTATTGGTGACTTTCGTATTCAAACCGATGAACGTTTTGGAGTATCGAATGAAAAGAGTGAGCTTGTTTGTGTATCATTGTTGAACTTACACGAAGTAGTTTAGTTTCTGTTCCTTACTATTATGCTACTCATATATCTCAACAAAATTTTTCGGAAAAATATAATAATACCGCTCCTCAAATCGCTTCCACTATTTCTGAAGCCAACGGAATTTACTTTGTAGAAATAGCTACTTCCGAAGGAAATAGTTCCACATTAAAATTAGTTAAGAACTAGCCAGTTCACTAAGTTTTGCTATCGTTCGATAGTTTCGGGCGGTGGTAATAACTTTAAGTTTCTTCTCAAAAAAGTTATTTCCCATTTTTGCTTTTCCAGCGCCTTTCGAATAATAAATATACACACAGTCCTCTTCTATTAACAACTCTTCGTTGGGATAAGACTTGGCCGCCTCAATTGTTATTTGAATATTCTCATTTAGTGGTTTTTCCTTTAATAAGATGAAATAGCTTTTTTTTAATTTTTCATCAAAAAATGGACATTTTGATTGTATTTCAACCAATTCTGATGCTTTTTTAACCAAGATTGGTACAATAAAGCCATATTTGGATTCGATGGCTTTGGAGATTTTATTTCCTAAATCCGTTTCTTTTTCCGTCCGCTTGCCCCCTGAAGCTTTAGCAGAGGGGCAAGAGAATATCACATTCCCACTTTGAATGTAAGTCGTTACTTCCTCAAACCCCAAGGATTCAAATAGTGATTTTAGGTTGGACATCAATATCTTTTTGTGTCCACCAACGTTTATTCCTCGTAATAATGCAATATAACGATACATATTTATTCGGTTAAGGCTTTCGCAACTATATATCCACCGGTCCAGGCATTCTGAAAATTGAAACCACCAGTGATGGCATCGATATTTAAAACCTCACCCGCGAAATACAAGTTATCTTGAAGTCGACTACCAAAGGTCTTAAAATTCACCTCCTTTAAATCAATTCCACCAGCGGTGACAAACTCCTCCTTAAAGGTACTCTTTCCATCAACATCAAAATGAGAGGTGGTAATCTGATTGGCAAGATTGTGCAATCGCTTTTTCGAGATATCCGCCCAAGTCTCACTTGCATCAATTCCAGCAGCTAGTACCAAACTCTGCCAAAGACGCTTTGGCAACTCAAACTGCGCGTATTTTAAAAGGGTCTGCTTTGGTTGGGTATCTTTAAAATCCATAAGTTGATCCAGAACTTTTTCTTCAGAAACATCCAACAACCAATTCACCTTGATGCTAAACTTATAGCCTGTTGGTTCTAAGATTCTTGCTCCCCAGGCAGATAATTTTAAAATGGCTGGACCGCTCATTCCCCAATGGGTAATCAATAACGGGCCCTCACTTTCCAACTGGACTGCCCCCCTAGCATCCACAACTTTAACCGAAGCATCTGTTGAAACCCCTGGTAACTCTGTTATGCGACCATCCTTGATATTAAAGGTAAAAAGAGATGGTACTGCAGGGATTATAGAATGTCCTAAACTTTCAATTAATTTCCAAACCTTAGGATTACTTCCCGTTGCAAGGACGAGCTTATCAGCTTTGAAACCTCCTTGCCCCTCTGCTAAAGCTTCAGGCAGCACGTGGGCAGATGTAGTTAGAAACCAACCCGATTCATTCCGTTGTATATCCTTAACCGAATGATTTTTCAAGATTTCTATTCCCAATCGTGCTGTTTCAGAAATAAAACAATCGATAATGGTTTGGGAGGAATCTGTAACAGGAAACATCCTCCCGTCTTCTTCAATTTTTAACACAACCCCTCGTTGTTCAAACCAGGCAATCGTGTCGCCTGTCATAAAACTATGGAAAGGACCAAGAAGTTCTTTCTCCCCTCTAGGATAGTTTTGAGTAAGCTCCTTTGGAATGAACTCGGCATGGGTCACATTACATCTTCCTCCTCCCGAAACCTTGACCTTTGTAAGCACCTCCTTACCTCTTTCAAGGATAGCAATCTTTAGCGTTCTATTATTTTCAGCAGCGTTTATGGCCGTAAAAAAACCTGCTGCCCCTCCACCTACAATTATGATATCGAAGTCCTTCAAACTGCTAGTTTATTTTGAGCAAATTCCTCGCAGAGTGCAAAGGTTTCATTTACATCGATCATTGTCGTTCTCGGATTTATTAAGCACATTCGTAAAACAACTTGTCCATTTAACAAGGTTGTAACGAGCAATGCCTTTTGTGAAGATACTACCTGCTCTGAAATATATTGATTTATTTTATCTAAGTTTTTCTCACTTAAATTTTCACCAATAGGGTTAAATCTAAAGTTAATTACCGCCAATGTAGCAGGTGAAATGACCTCCCAATTAGCACTTTTACGTAGCTTACCTTCTACTTCTTCTGCCAATTCGACATTATAGGTGATTGCTTTTCTAAAAGCTTTCAAACCAAATGTTTTTATAGACATATAAAACTTTAAAGCACGAAATCGCCGCGTGAGTTGTACCCCATGATCGTAAAAATTGATTTCGGAAGTATTTCCTTCAATGTCTCTTAAATATTCGGGCTTTTCAGTAAAAGTCTGTTTTAACCATTTATGATTCTTCACTAAAAGACAACCCATTTCATAAGGTTGGAAAAACCATTTGTGTGGATCAACAGTAAGGGAATCTGCCTTGTTAATTCCTTTGAGTAAACTCTTTCCGTCTTTAGCGAGAATTGCGGCTCCACCATAAGCACCATCAATATGAAACCAAACATCTTCTGCCTTACAGATTTTAGCAATTTCTGAAAGTGGATCAACAGTCCCCGTATTTGTAGTACCTGCGGTAGCAATTAAACAAAAAGGTTGCCAACCTTCAATACGATCTTTTGCGATCGCATTTTTAAGTTTATTGATCGAAAATTTAAACTCGGCATCTGTTGGAATAACGCGAATCTGCTCTTTCCTGAACCCCAAAACTCGAATTGCCTTAATATTTGATGAATGCGCTTGATCTGACAAGTAGATCACCGCCTTCGAAAAATCATCACCACACCTCACTCTTCGCGCCGTAGCAACGGCTGTTAAATTTGCCATGGATCCTCCGCTTGTAAAAATCCCTCCTCCCTTTTTAATAGGAAAACCAAAAATTTTCAATAACCAACCCATCGTTACTATCTCTAATTCTGCTGCAGCTGGTGAAGCCGCCCATCCTCCAGAAAAAATATTGAACCCTGTAGCAAGGGTATCGGCCATAGCACTAATATAATTACTAGGCCCTGGGACAAATGAAAATGACTTTGGATGTGAAACAATGGCACTTTTTGTGATGACCTCGTCCAATACAAAATCCAACACCTCTTGAGGATTTGAAGCATTTTCTGGAGCTTCCTCTAAAAAAAGTGTATCCATTTCTTGTCTGGAACCAGATGCAATAGGAAGCTTCTCGTTTTGAGTGTCAAAGTGTTCTACGATAGCGTCAACAACATTATAGCCATATGTTTTCATCGCTTCCTTGGAAAGCTCTAATGTGGCATCGTTCTTTTTCATATTTCTGTTTTCTTTAGATACTGCAAAAATACCTCTTTAATGAGAGATATACTCTTTAAGTGATACTAATCCTATTCCATGAAAACCATATTTAGGATTTCCATCATTGTTAATATGTTGGTTAATTGATCATTTTCTGAAGCCAAAATTGGGTTAAAAAAATGTTATCTTACTCATACCTAATCAATAAACTATTTTATATGTTTTCAAAAGCAAACATTATCAGTACAATTGTAGCCACCATTTGGGGGTTTGCAGGAGGGTATTTACTATGGGGGATCTTAGCAGATCCTATGTTGCAAGACCACATGGGTTCTGCCACTGGACTTATGAAAGATCCACCAGATTTCCTTCATTTACTTCTAGGTTGTCTTATTCAGGCTTTTGCCTTCGCTACCATTTATAGTAAATGGGCCAATGGAACTTTTAGTGCAGGAAATGGCCTCAATCTAGGTGTCTGGGTTGGTGTTATAATGGGACTTGGTACTGGGTTAATCAATTTCGCCACCAGCAATATGTTGGATTTAACTGGAACACTAATAAACGGTGTGATTTATATTGTATTTTTTGCGGTTATGGGACTTCTGGTAGGACTGGTGTATAATAAAACTAGTAGTTAACTACTAGAACAAATATCCCCTGAGCGCGCTTGGGGGATATTCTTTCAATCTTCTTCTCTTTAAGTTTTTTTTTCAAGCATACCAAAGGTATTCATCAATGATAAAACCAAGGGATCATCTTTTGGCAATTGTAACTTGTATATTGAAATTGCTTTGTTTCCATACTTCAGAGCGCTTTCAAAATCTTCTATATCCCCATATAAACTAGCCACGTTAAGATAACCGTCTGCTAAATCCAGTGAATTCTTATCCAAAGTCCTTTCTTGGATCTCAATCATCTTTTTCTGATAGGTCAATGCCCGTTCAAAATTCTCTTGAGTATTATAAATATAAAGAAAGCTCGTATATAAATCGAACAGAACATAATGATCACTCGTATAAATTTCTTCTGCAATGACCAATGCCTTTTCACACAACTGAAGTGCGTTCTTATAATCCTTCACCCAATAATAGGTGTTTGCAAGGTTATTATAGGAAAGCACCAAATCCGGATGCTTGGGTGGCAATATTCGTTCTCGAATCTCAACGACTTTTGATTGATATTCAATGGCCAATTTAAAATCACGATTTCGGGAATAGGTGCTTCCAATATTACTATAGGCACTCACCAAGGAAGGATGCTCCTTATCGTATATTTTTTCAAGAAGCGCGATACATTTCAATTCAATCTCTAGTGCCTTTTCATAATTTTTAAGTGAAGAATAGCAGCTTCCCAAGCCCACAAGTAAGGTTATCATAATGGGGTACTCAGGGGCTAGATGTCCTTCAACTGTTTGTAGTCCTTTATTTGAGTATTCAAGCGCTTTCTCATAATCACTACGTTCACTAAAATGCACAGCCATATTTGAGTACGTCACAGCCAACCCATAAACATCCTGTTCGGGGTTTTTTAAATAGATTTCAAGTGCTTTTTCATAATTCGCCATCGCTTGCTCTTTCTTCCCCAAAAGCCCATTTGTCGCTGCCTTACCATACCATTGAGATAATTCATTTTCATCATATTCTAGTTTTGGATCTAAGTAAAAAGCTATGATCTTTTCATACTCCTGAGCTGCGTTTTTATAGTTAAACTTTAAAGCGTACGATTCTGCTTTAAGGTTATATCCATTTATGGTTTGCTCAGCTCCTAAATATCCCTTTTCCTGAGTTTCCTTAGCAATATTCTCTAATGCCTTTCCTTTGATAATATCGCTCTTGGCCTGAGTAAGATTGCTTGCTAGTTTTTCGGCATCGAGAGTTTCAATAGCTTTTTCAATATTTCCTTTTTTGAAATGTTCATATGCCTCAATAAATAGACCTGAAGCAAAATCAAGATTTTGGGAGGCTAAATCAAGTGCAAATTGAGGTAGGTTTTTTTCTTGTGCTTCAATCTTAGCATTTAATAATTCTTCAGCTTCAAAACGATCTGAAATCTCTTGCCCAAACTTCTTCTTTATGTCCACTATTGCGGCTTTACTCGTCTCTTGATCTCCGCGAAGTCTTGTTATGAGGGCATTCTTTTCAAAAAAAAGGGCCTTTTTACTAATGTTATAGAACTCGGTTTGCGCCTTGGCGAGTTGTCCCTTGTTGATCAAGAATATACGTAGTAGTTGCTTTCTACTAATTACAACCTGTTGTAGGTCATTTTCATTAACGATCTCGAGATTTGCCTTCTCCGCTTTCAATTTTATGGATGTCCCGGATGTAATTCCCACAAAGTCCAACTCAAATTTCCCCTCCATATCCGTGCTACTGCTTTTAGTAAATGGTGCGGTTATAAACACATCTTTTACATAGGTGATTTCCCCAGTTTCATATTTACTATTATGAATGGACGCCTGTCCTTTTAGCCTTATTTGTTGTGAAAAACCAACAACACCAGCTAGCAGACATATCACTATAAGTTTCCTCTTCATCATTTACTCTTCTATTTTAGCCTTCATCAATATGGGCAATTCACTATCTGTTTGCACAGGAACTTGCGAAAGTTCAAAAGCTTCGAAGCCTTCTTTGCTAGCACGAATCGTTTGAAATTTACGCTGGAGTTCCTCTGGAATAACTAATTTGTATTCTCCATGCTCGTTAGAAAAGGCTTCCGCTCCAATAATACTTATACGTACCCCTTCCAAAGGGTCACCAGTTTCAAAATCTTTGACAATTCCCACCAACTCTCCTAGACCAAACAAACTAACTGCCAATGAAATGTATTTTCCCTTGGTTAGGATATACAATAAATCTGGTACACTGGTCTTATAAGGTTCCCCTTCTGGGTCGAAAAACAAAATTTCTACTGTGGCATCCTTATCGAAAAAACTTGGCGGGATTTGCTTAAAAGTCGCCTCCTCCCCTTTGCTATTGATAGTTTCCTCTATACTTGCATCGCCATATAGGAGTTTTACTTTTCCTCGATTGGTTAATACCAAATTGTCTTTCCCTTTTTCTCCATGCACAAGGACTGTAACTTGAGAATTCCCTCCCGAGCTATTTTGTTCCTTGGTATATTGATAGATGGAATAAATGGACACCGACCAAACCAGTAACATGAAAAATAATAAGGATTCTAAAAGATTGCTTCTTAGTTAGACTTGCAAAGATATTTTTCCGGATGACCTCTCGAAACAACATTAAAAATACACCCAGTCCTAATCCTGCAATACCGGCGATCATTCCCCATTCAGCTATAAATTTCATCTAATTCGTTTATTTATTGGTTAGTTATAAGACTATCAGTGGGTTATACTGAACGTCCCGTCCATTAAATATATAAAATAAAATTTGTGCTTAGAAAAACTGGGGAGTCTATCTAGAAATAACTTCCTCGGCCAAAACGCCTTTGTAGCTATCGTATGTAACCATTTTTGTTTTGAAACGTGCTTCTTCATCGTCAAACACCTTACAAGAATCAATAGCGGAGATATATAAATGCAAAGTCATAGCCGGCTCACCAGAATTGTTTGCTAACGAATGGTAGCCCATTCTGTCCTCCATATAGGTTAATTTTCCTGCTTGCAATTCTAAGGTATTGCAGGGGATCAATTTTCCGTCTTCTTCTTGAAAACGTTCTTCATGCATCGTTCCATCTACCTGATACACCCAACACTTCTGCTCATCGTGACCGTGAATCGGAGAGGCATCACCTGGTTTCCAACAGATTAAAATAAGCTCATAGACATCGGTTCGCTCAATACAATTTCGTGCATAACACTCGTCTTTCCAGAAAGTATACTTGTCAAACTCGGCTTTGGGAAGCTTCATATTTGCTGCGATCTTGACATAATCCTGGGGGTCACATTCGTCTAAAGTTTCAATAAGTTCTGGAAGGGATGTAATCTGTGTCATTTTTGTAAAGATACTATTTCTAAGCTTATAGACTAATATTTACAACAACCATACCGTAAAAAAGGTGGTTTATCACAACTCATTTGCCAAGCAAAACTTATTTATAGAAATCTAATATTCAATCACTTACGATTCACTACTTTCCATTGTTGAAAAAAATCACAAAAAAAATAGAGTGGTATAAAAACGTATCTAAAAAGGGGCATTTATTAGATTATTCATCCAAATGGCGCTAGCAGGTGCATATGTCAATATTTAAAAAATTTGTATTTTAGCTACTCTTCTTTTATAAAACTCCCCAGTTTTTTAATTTTTTTAGGCATTGACGAGTTGCGGCTTGTTGGTTTTATCAATGGCGTGGCGAAGGACGACGTATTTTTATCTGGTTAATGGATGAAGGTGCATAACAATAGTTTATAATGAGCTAGCCGCAAGATGAATAAACACTTCAAATTAGAGGCCCAATTGCACATTGTAGTCCATTAGCAGAAGATGAAGTAGTAAGATTGGAATTAACTGTTAAAGATTGGCTTCGATTAATGGAATAAAAACACGACAACAACGTATATAAAAATTAGCTATCTAACTCCTAAAACAAACTGACAAGTAACTCATTCAAACACCCTAACAAAATGACCTAACTTTCCCTACCTTCGTCCTATAGAAAAAACTATGGTATTATTTAAAAAAGTAGGCAAAGCCTTGGCTGCACTTGGAAACAATAAGGTGGCGGAACGGCTTCAGGGTGGTGCTTTTATTGAAGAAGAGTTCACTACTATTCATGGAAATAAAATAGCGGCGTCTAATGAGGGCATTATCTATGCTGGAATCGACGAGCTAAATGGCTATCTATTTTTAGAAACAATTGTTGTAAGTCGCTTAAACATTAAAACTTTTAATGGCGCTACTTTAAAGTTTAGTGGAGAAGCAGACTTTACACTTGCCTCAGATACACAGGAAATAGAATCAGATTTTTCAAATGCTTCTAACCAATACACGACTCAGGTAAGTTTTGATATCACGAAAGATGAGATTCAATTAATCAAAGAAAAAAAATATGACACCGTCATATTCGAATTCAAGAAAAAATCATTGACACTACATAGACCAGAGTAAAGATTGGAGATTGGAGATTAATAACCAAACTCCTAAAACAAACAGACGCTTTACTCATTCAAAAACCTCGGCAAAATGACTTGAGTTTCCCTACCTTTGTTCTATGGAAAAAGCAGCGTTTTTAAAGAAACATATTTTTATCGATCTGGAGAATCTAAATGATGGCAAAGATGCTGAGGAAACTCATTATTTTTCAGAAGAAGATTTTGCCAAGGTACTAGAGCGAGCAGAACATTTTGGGATTGGCATCTACAAAATTGAACCTATGTACAAAGGGAAGCCTTATGAAGCTAAAGAACATGACTCCTACCGCAAAAAAGCCACCGATCCTAGATGGTTTAAAAATGCGTTTATAGAATTTAAAAAACTTACATTAGAGCTTACTTACTCCGCCACATATAGAGTTTCGGCCCGACTATTGGCGAAATAAAGGGTGACGGTAATTGCATATTAACATGATCAACGAAGCACATTTTACCACCTTTCCTTTATTGAAAACAGAACGACTGCTGCTTAGAGCTACGACGCTAGAAGACGCACCCGCATTGCAACGTATTAGAACCAACCCAAAGGTCATGGAGTATATGGACACCTATTACCACGATACCCTACAGGTCTCCAAAGATTTTATCAACTATAACCTAGATGCCTACGCCAACAAAAAAGTAATCTACTGGATGCTCGAGAAGAAAGCTAGCGGGACTACCATTGGCGATTTTTCCTTTTGGAAAATCGATGACAAACATCACAGAGCGGAAATCGGCTATACCCTAGACCCAGACTTTTGGGGAAATGGCTATATGAAAGAAGCGATGCTTAGATTGTTCTCCTTTGGTTTCAAAGACCTCAACCTACACAGTTTTGAAGCCAATATAAATCCGAAGAACGGAAATTCTAAAAACATACTTCTCAAACTTGGGTTTCAGAAAGAGGCCTATTTTAGAGAAAGCTTTTTTTACAATGGAGAGTACTTGGACAGTGAAATCTATTGTTTACTGGAACGTGATTTCAATGCTATCTAAAATAATTGAGCCTGAACTTTTAAAATGGCTTCGACATGATAATTAATGATTTTTGATCTCCCCTCTCGAGTCATAAGTACATTATCAAACTCTTCGCGGTTATCCATAAAAAAAATTTCGGTTAAAATCGCAGGCATTTTTGTTTTGGTAAGTACAAAGAATCGACTCTCTTTGTCCAAATCGCCATCACTAAAATCTGTTTTAAGCCTCCTATTTGGAAACTCTCGTTCATACGTTTCTCCAAATTATAGTAGCAACAGTGTCGCTCTTTGTATCGCCAGGCGATGTAAATATTTCACTGCCAACACCTCCTCCTGCATTACTATGAACACTCAAATAGAAGTATTTACTTGGAGGGTATTTTTAGTGCAGTTAATTTTTCGATGATACCATTTACAATGGCGCGATTAAACTCACCTTCATAAATAATCTTTCCGTTACCCCAATCTTTTCGTTTGCCAGGAGTCACGTATTTCCCCATTTATAAGACCACCGTACCCATTGTCTAATAATACTATCACGATTTAATGATTTTTAATTTAATGCCGTAGCTTTTCCATTTCAATAAGCCAACTTGAACAAATTTAATATCTTCAATTTAAGTAATTTACGTCAAATACAAAACAGGTAAAACCCTGTATTTTATAATTGAGGAAGTGGCACCATTTGACCGAAATAGGTGGCGCGGTCACTCCGAAATAGCCACCGTCTACCGTGTCTTTTGGAATAATTGAGATAATTACCCTTTTTAATGTAAAGAACCCCATTAAAAATAAAAAGCATTGCCGCTAACGTGAGTAACAACCCAAAAATATGACGATTTTTATCCATATAAACATAATTGCTAATACTATCTCTAAACTCATTACTACCTTCAGCCCAAAATAAAAGAAGCGGAATAAAAATACATATCATAGCGATGAGTCTTTCAACTTTCGCAAAAGCTATTAAGCCAGTTGCAATTTTTGTTAAGCTTTTCATATTTAATTGATTTATATTTAATTACACCTCAAACTTAAACAATATTCATCACCAAACACCTACCCAATAACAGGTATTATTTAACAAACAGGAATCAATCTATAAGTGGCATTGTTGAAATAGAATAACTTCGCCAAAGGCGATTTTGTAATTCTACATAAGTTGATAGTGGCGAGAGTTATTTCCAGACTCATTACTGGTCAAGTGCAAAACACATTACAATCCTTTTATGAGGTTCATTACCTCCTTAGATTGAGGATTATAATACAAAGCATTATTTAATACTTCCTTCGCTTCTTTTAACTTACCGTTTTTAACATAGGTTTTTCCCAAAAGAACATTTGAATTATAATCGAATGGATAGAGCATTAATACTCTTTTTAAGAGTATTTCAGCTTTTCCCCAATCCTTATTTATAAAGTACAAATAACCTAAATAATAATTAGCTCTCGAATTCCTATGGTCTATTTTAAGTATTTTTTGGTATTGAACTTTAACATCATTTGTATTGCCCATAGCTGTCATGGGATTGATGATTCCGAATCTAGCTTCGATGCTATTCTTTTGTAAGGATATGGCATTATTATAATGTGTTGTTGATTTACTATACTCCCTTTGTTTATAATACAGCCAGCCCAATCGAAGGTTGACAACATATGAAGATGAAACATAAATCTCTAATAAGTCATCAATAGCATTTTGATAATCTTGATTGGTTTCATTGATATAACTGGCTTTAAAAGCTTTAGACGTGTTATTTTGTGAAATTACGTTACAGCTAAAAATAAGCATAAACAATAAAATAAGGTATTTCATAATGTTTTTTTTATATGAATAAGGTTAATATAATTTAATGACAAATCACTTTTCAAAGAGAATATTTCAGCCCAAAAATTAATGCCTTTGAATTGTTCATCGTTTCAGAAAAATTATTATGTTGATACACGAGATAAAGGTTCATTTTTTTTAAAATTAAAACGTCCGAAATCAAATCAAAACGTTTTTGTTTTTGTCTACTATTAATTAATTGAGAACCTCCAAGAAAATACATATCTTGAGTTCCTTTATAAATAAACTGCCCTGTAAACTTTATTTTTTTATTTAGCTTATAAATAAGAGAAGTGAAATAATTATAATCCACTTTTCTTGGAGATAAGACCCCTATAACATCTACACTTGCGCTTAATTTGTTTGTAAAATCATAACCCATTCCTAATCCTAAGTGGTAATTTGTATAAGAGGAATCACTGTCATTGGATGAGTCATTATTAAATGGGAAATCCTGATTAAACACTTCGATTCCTTCAAAATTATAAATCACATTTTCCACTCCATTTGTGGTTAATTTGGTGTTGGTTTTATTCGTTTCATGACTTAGACCTATTGAAGTAGCTATCTTTAAAGTTTCAAAGAACTTTGCTATGGATACTTCGACATAAAACTTTTGCTCTTTATAGGTGCCAGTATTTTTTTCAGTATAAATACCACTTACAAGTTGCTGATATGGTATGTTATCTATTACTGTATCATTTGCATGATTATAGGCTCCTGTACTTTCATAGTCAATTGTGCTTTTTAATCTAACTTGGCTTATTCCCAAGCTCATTTTATAATTATTTTTTAACCATATGCTTGGTTTCAAAAAATATCTCTGCTGTCTATAACTACTGTATTCTAACGGTTGTTTGTTAAAATAATACGCGTGATATATATTAAATTGACTTGATATTTTGTGATGTAAGCCTACATTAAAATATTGTATATCGCCCTGATTTTTATTGTTGTTTTTTTGAAAAGTATTTCCTCCTTCCATATATATATAATCTAATAATTTCCTCGGTTGATAGGCCATGCTTTTTTTAGTTTTAGCATCCAACATATTATAGTATTTTCTTGCTTTCTTTCGTTTTTTTAAATAAAAATAGCTCCAGAAAAGATATTCTTTTGCGAGCATACTTTTATCATTATTTCGCAATGCTTTTTCAAAAAAAGAGATTGATTCATCGTAATTTTTTATTTGAAAATTAGCGATTCCAATTCGTATATTATAATAGTAATAGTCGAATTTGTTATCTATAATCTCTTTATCATATTGTACTAAACGTTCCCATTGTTTTTCTTCGTAAAGTCTGTAACTAATGCTATCTACCTCTTTTAGCGAACCTTGTGAATAGGCACACAAAGTGCTAAGAATCAAAAAAGTATAATTAATTAATTTATACATCTTGCGCTTATTAAGGTGTTATTATCTTTAATTTTAATTGTTGCTATCTGATCATTTTCTATAGTAAAATTATATGAAATTTTAGAGATTTCTTTCTTAAATATTACTCCAACACACTGTGTGTTGAATGAAACTACGGAAGGATTACAAACTTCATCAGCACTTATATATTGTAGTTGGTAATCTCCTTTACAATAATGAAAAAATGGTGCTGTTAGATCATGAATTGCTTTTATCACTGGATGGAAAACAGAGGAAATCATCACACTATCTTTTAATTCTAAATCCTGATAATATCCCAATAAAACCTTATAAAGACCTAAGTAAAAATAATGTAGAAATGAACTTTTATCACCATAAAAATCGGTAAAGTAAAACATAGTACCGTTATTTACGAAATAAGCTATGGAATTTGTTTTTTTACAATAGAGGTAGGTTTTATTTGTATCTGTTAGTACAATTTCCCATGTTACATGATATGCCTTCTTGTTTGAAATTACTTCAAATTCAAGGGTTTTTCCAGAAATAAAGGAAAACGCATTTCTGATTGTAGGGGTAGTAACTACATTACTTACTTTTTCATTTTTCTTCGGAACCTTAAACGAATGAAATGAGAATTTTCCCCCGTGATTTGTTAAATAGTAACTTATTGGATACGATATAGTTTTAGAGCCAATATAGGGTGTGGCTTGCATTTGAAAATGTAAATGGGGTTCGGGTGAACGTCCTGAGTTCCCACAATATCCAATAATGCTCCCTTTAGATACATAATCATATAATTTTACCTGCAATGAATTCTTTTTTAAATGAGATAACTTACTGTAAAGGAAATCGCTATGCTTTATTATAACGGTATTTCCCCAGTTGTTCTCTAAATTTACATCTCCAACTTTATTATCATCAATTTCATCCAGTATTTTTATTACCGTACCATGTGCTGGAGCTATAACGGGTAAATCATAACAATAGTAATCATTTAACTCATAGCCAGGGAATTTAAATGTTTTACTTTCTTCATCTACAATCACAAAATCTAAAGCGTGTTTCCAATCCGTCTTATGGGTTTCATCTCCGTCATAGGCCTGCGAAACATCCCAACTACCCATAATCGGCAAACCAATTTGAGAATAGGTGTTCGCACTAAATCGTTCCATATGGTTTACATAGGCATAGTGGTTTTTCTCTATGGAAAATTGTTGGAAAGTCACTAATTGTATTTTCTGGGCATTGACTCTTGCCTGCAATGCCATAATGAACAGACAGACCACAATATTAAAAGGAAGTGAGTACAGAGGAAGGTTTAATAAAATAAAGATACTTTGTAATCCACTTATCAATAATGCTATGGTGGGAATAGCAAACAACAAAAGTAGAAAAGAACGCTTTGATGCTACTACAAAAAAGCCTCCCAACGCAATGGCCGTTAAAATAAAATTAAAACCTATATAGCTATAAATAAGTTGAGAAAAGTCTCCTTCGAAATAAGAATAAAACAAGTACCCAATTAAAAAACCAAAAATAGAAAGAACAAAACTTATTCTTGAATTAATTAATAATCCTATAGCTATAATGAAGCCAGCCAAATCATTATATTGAAAAAATATAGCTCCTAAAGAACGTAAGTACAGATATATTGCATTTGAGAAAGGTAATGACCCAAATATTGCTGTTGTCTTCTCAAAGACATATGGGAAGTACATAGCAAGAGAAAAAAATTCTTTTTGTTTTAAAGCTAAGCTAGAAAAATTATCTGCTCCAAGAATAACAATCCAAACAGCTACTAAAAAAGGAACACTCAGAAAGGGAATTCCCTTTTTTGAAAATGAAACTAAAAACCATATTGTTATAAAAAAAACAAATACAGAAGTAATCACTATTAAAATGAAGAAAGAAAGGTTAAACTCATAAAACATCCCCAACGCTATTCCTACCAACACAGAGTTATAGGTGTACGTCCCATCGCGAATTAACTCTCGGTTGAAATTAAATAACAACGCAGTTATTTGACCTATTAAAACAGATATGATTCCACTCAATCCTGCTCCAATATCAAAGAAAGTAATAGTCAGTAATATGGAAGCAAATACCTTGTTATTCGAAAAAAAAATTTGCGAATAACTATTTAATAGACCCGTAGAAAATAGTTTAACAATCTCTTTACTATTATGCATACAAACAGATTAGCATCAAATAAATTTACTTGAGTAGTTCATTGCCAAAGAGTTATAGCTTAAAAGATTCCAAATGTTTTGGCATCCTTTCATTTTTTTCCACATCATCAACAGTCTCGCTAGATTTGATTATATGAGGAGTGCCTTCCATATCAATCATAACTACAGCAGGGCGTAATGCAATAAATTGCATCGATTGTGTTATGTTGTAGGCTCCTACATGATGAACAACCACACGGTCTCCACTTTGAAGTGGAGGCAATGAAATATTTTCTCGAACTACATCAATATTCATACATAAAGGGCCATACAAAACACAATCTTCTGTATAATGGCTAAACTTTTGTGCAGGAGATATTTTGTGATTATACCAAAACGATGTAAATAAAATATTCACTCCAAAATCCATAATAACTGCTCTTCTTCCATCAGATAAACGCTTATTTGAAATAACTGATCCTAATAAAAATCCAGCATCATCAATTAACGCTCTACCCGTTTCTAAATACAAATAGGGCAAGTCGTCTGTTTCGAAGCCGGCATTTAACAAAGAAGTACTAATGGCCTCAGCAAATTGTGAAATTTCAGGAACAATGTCTGCTCCAATTTGCGCAGCACCTTTTAATGTATTTTTTGATGCAAAACCACCACCCATATCAATATATGTAATGGATTTATTGAAGCGCTTTTTTATTCCAAGGGCCAAATCAGCCATCTTGTTCGCAGCAACTCCATAAGCATAAGGAGCTAGCATATATGTTCCGATATGGCAATGCAGACCTATTAAATTCAACTTGTTTGACGCCATTATTTTATTGATAGCATCCCAAGCCTGACCATTTTCATAATTAAATCCAAAACGGTCCCACATAGGATATACACCTGTATCCATATTTACTCGAATAGCCACTCTAGGTTTTTTATGCATCTCGTCTGCCAATTCAATTAATCGATATAATTCATCTAAATGGTCAATATGAATAGGAGAATCATTTTTAATGGCAAGTATAAGATCCTCGTTTGTCTTATCTGGACCATTGAACAATATTTTATTTGGAGACACTCCATTTTGGATAGCTTTCTTATATTCAAATATTGAAACTACCTCTGCCCAAGACCCTTCTTGATGATATACATTACAGACTGCATTGAGATAATTTGTTTTATAAGACCATGCAAATTGCACTTTTGGATATCTTGTTTCGAAAATACGTTTAGCAGATTTAAAATTTTCTCTAATTTTTCTTTCAGAAAGAACAAATACCGGAGATCCATAATCTTCAATTAATTTCTTAACTGGAACTCCGTCAATATGTGTCACGGGCATATATTCGGTTCGAGTACCGAATTTGTTCATTAATCCAGTGTTAAGTTGTTTGATTATTGGTCTTTCGTAGCGCTTTTTATTTTTCATTTTTATTTATTTATGGTTAGGTTTCTATAGCTCTCCTATAGTAGAAATTTGTTCGAACTTTTTTAAGTCGACAATCATATCTGTAGAATATCTAATAAACATTTTACCTGTTTTATAGGAGATAAAGGGTTTTACCTTTTTCCCCATCCCTAAATTAACTAAAGATTCTACTTGATTTTGACCAGCTCCTACTGTGAGGTAACACCATGAAGGAAATCTAGGGTTAATCTCTAATAGGTAATATTCGTTGTCTGTCGTTTTAATAAACTCAAGCTCAAAGGCACCTTTCCATTTTGTTGTTGCTATTAAGTCCTTAGTTATAGACAGTAAAGGATCACTGTCTAATGTAATGCCAGCCCAAGCTTTTCCTTTATCTGTTATGTAAAGTTTTCGCATTGGAATCATCCCTATTGTATTTCCTTTTCCATCACCCACTCCACAGACATTCACTTCAGTGCCATAAATAAACTTTTGTAACAATATAGGTAAGCCCCATTCAGAAGCAATTTTATTAAAATGTTGTACCCCTTGACCCACTGTATAAGCAATCTTCGCGTCATAAAATTTCCCCTTAACGACCAATGGAAATCCAAATTCTGTGGCAACAGGAGTAATCTCATTCGTATTATATGCTAATTTGGCAAATGGAACTTTAATTTTGTGCTTTAATCCGAATTCGTATAAAGTGGCTTTATGCCTAGCGTTAAACTGATCCATAGTGGGCAAAAACATCTTAATGCCTAGTTCTTCTTTAAATCTAGATTCAATGGAAATGAAGTTGAATAGCTCTGCATCAAAATTTGGAAAAAGAAAATCAATATTCTCGATGCTATTTATATACTTAAATCGATCAAATAAAACATCTTGCCCTGCAGATGGGTATGGAACTTGGTAGGTCTTATCTACCATTTCATCCATATAAATAACAGGTTCTAGAGATTCATATGATAATCCTATAATTCGGACAGTAAAGCTTTTAGCTTCACGTAACGCCTTTATTACTGAAAGACCAGGGCCAGGGCTATCGATTGCGTTGAGGCCAGTTACCGCAATAGTGTATTTAGGTTTCGACATGTGTCTTAATCGATTAAATTAAAGCTTTCCATTAGCTTTTTGAAGTCGTAAAAATCCTTTTCAAAGGAACCTTTCTCGATCATATATTCTTTTGTAACTTCTTTGATTATCTCATCTTCAGACTTATTATTTTGAAGGCAATGAACAATGAATAACCCAGTTTCATTTAATGAATATGAATCTCCTGATGATGGGTTGAATAAGAACCCTGAATCACTTAATGCGACATTATTTCGTATTTTCATATATAATTTTTTTTATTAAAACGTTAGAAGATCCTCAATAGTTTACACTATTTAGTGAATATGTTATAAGATTTTGTAGAGGCAATTATTATAACGTAGAACAACTTACAATAGGAAGAAATTGATCTAAACCAACTATCCTTGAGGTAGAGAATAAGTGAATTCTCTAAGATTAAACTGAAAGTGATTATGTTATTTAGTTTGTAAGTTCAGTTAATAACACTCTCTTTGATTCTTTACTATGTATGAATTGAGAAACAGTATGACCAGTAATTTTTTTAAACTGACCACTTAAATATTGTACGCTGCTATAACCAAGCATATAAGCAACTTCACTCAGGGAATATTCATTTTCTAAAATAAGCTGTTTTGCCCTTTCAATTTTTAATTGAATAACATACCTTTCTAATGTAGTTCCAGTTTCAAGAGAAAAGGTCTTACTTATCTTAGTATAAGGTTCTTGTACTTTTTCACTGATATAGTCTGAATTCCGTAAAAGAGAATTGGCGTTATTTGTAAAACAAATAAGCTCTATAACCGCCGCTTTAATTTTTTCAACCAGAATCTCATTCTCGTTTACTACCTCATCAAAGCCAATCGATTCAAAATGATTTCTAATTGCACCCGGATCTATTGTAACAGAATTAAAATCCAAAACAACCCTGCCAAGGTTAATTTGAATTATATGGATATCATCAATTTTTGAAAAATAGAGGTCGATTAATTTAATGCAGCTTTTTGAAACCATATTACGGAGATATATAATTTTTCCCTTTTTCAAACGCTGAATAATTAAAATACGTGGTTCTGAATAAAATGAATAGTTGGAAATTCTAATCCGTCCCAATAGTATAATAACATCTAAGTGTTAAAAAACCCTACAGAGGAAGTTTGGGTTTCTTTACTATATTAGACTGCGTACAAGATTGAGAGATCGAAAGAAGTTCAACCAATTTAAAACAAACCCAATCCCTTTCCCAAAATTTTAAAAAGACTTTTGACTTTTCTGAGTTTTTAAGCCAAATATTTATATGGAGTTTGCGGTAAAGTTTTGGCTCAAAAAGGTGGAGCAAGTTTGCAACTTTACCGAAAACTTTCGTTTCTCGTTAAAATTACACTTGCCAAAGGAGTACCTTTGGAAACCCAAACAACAAAATTTATTCTTCAATAGTCGATTATAGAGCGCACAATAATATAGGAAACTTGAGTAGACCTTTAACAACTTTTAAATGCTCAATAAACGTTTTACTAATACTCGATTCGTTACGTAAGAAAAAGGGAGTAATCAGGTAAACATGGAATTGCTATATTAGACTGGACAGTGAGTTAAGATATTATTGCTAGGACTTAAATTAGCAAAATGTGAAAAACGAAAAGAAGTTACGCGGCTGCCTTCAAACGGAATGCAGTCAAGTTGTCAGAAGAAAAGGATAATGTTACAAAAGCAGCGTGAGAGTTGGGCATCGGCGCTCAATTGATCCACCGTTGGAAAAAGGAACAAGATGATTATAGAAACGGTGCAGACACACCGACTGGAATTATCACAGACACCAATAAAAAATTTCGTTTTAAGCGCTTGGCTCTCAATATTGAAAATCTCCAACGCGATGTCAGCTTAAATGAGCTAAAAATTCAACAAGAAAAAAGCCAACTCGTCAAAGTTAGCTTTTCCTTTTTGTGCGGGCGGGGAGACTCGAACTCCCACGCCGTGAAGCACTAGATCCTAAGTCTAGCATGTCTACCAATTCCATCACGCCCGCTTTCGGACGGCAAATATACACAAGATTTAGAATTTACAAACTATCCTTTTAAAGAATTATTACTTTTCTGTACCTTAGCATCTTCATTCTCCAAAGCCTCGTGCAAAGGAGATATCCCACAATAAAACATCCTATGAAGAGCGCAAAACCGTATATCACCGAACACAAAGAAAGGTTTCTAGACGAACTTATTGAACTATTAAAAATTCCATCAATTAGTGCAGATTCTGCCTATAAGGGAGATGTCATAAAAACAGCTGAAGTGGTTAAAGCAAGTCTTGAAAAAGTAGGCTGTGAACATGTGGAAATATGTGAAACTCCTGGCTACCCAATTGTATATGGCGAAAAAATAATTGACAAGAGTCTTCCAACTATTTTGGTATATGGTCACTACGATGTGCAACCTCCAGATCCTCTTGATTTATGGGACAGTCCACCTTTCGAGCCTGTAATTAAAACGACCGACTTACATCCAGAAGGTGCAATTTTTGCACGTGGGAGTTGTGATGACAAAGGACAGATGTATATGCACGTGAAGGCCATGGAATATATGATGGCAACAAATCAATTGCCTTGTAACGTGAAATTCATGATTGAAGGTGAAGAGGAAATAGGTAGTGAAAGTCTTGGATGGTTTGTGGGACAAAATCAGGAAAAACTAGCCAATGATGTTATTCTAATTAGTGATACTGGAATGATCGCACCAGACGTACCTTCTATTACAACGGGATTACGCGGGCTAAGTTATGTAGAAGTTGAAGTGACTGGACCAAACCGTGATCTTCATAGTGGTTTGTATGGTGGTGCTGTAGCAAATCCCATTAACGTATTGTCTAAAATGATCGCATCATTGCACGATGAGAATAATCATATTACCATTCCAGGATTTTATGATACCGTAGAAGAACTTTCGTTAGAAGAAAGAGCTAAAATGGCCGAAGCACCTTTCAGTAAAGAAAATTACAAGAAAGCACTCGACATTGACGATGTTTATGGTGAAGAAGGATATACAACCAATGAGCGAAACTCCATACGCCCAACGCTGGATGTAAATGGAATTTGGGGTGGATATATTGGTGAAGGTGCTAAAACCGTAATCGCAAGTCGGGCATTTGCGAAAATTAGCATGCGTTTGGTACCAGATCAAGATTGGGAAAAGATTACTGATCTGTTTGCCAAACATTTTGAAAGCATTGCACCAAAAGGTGTTCGTGTAAAGGTAACCCCACACCATGGTGGTCAGGCCTGTGTAACACCTATTGATAGTTTAGGATATCGTGCGGCTGAGAAAGCATATGAAGCAACCTTCGGAAAAACTCCTATTCCACAACGAAGTGGAGGAAGTATCCCTATTGTGGCATTGTTCGAAAAAGAATTGAAAAGCAAAACCATATTAATGGGCTTCGGTCTAGATAGTGACGCGATACACTCCCCGAATGAGCATTTCGGAATTTGGAATTATTTAAAAGGTATTGAAACCATTCCGCAGTTCTATCATTACTTCACTGAAATAAGTAAATAGAATTCTTTTCCATACCATATGAAACCCGGCCTTGTTTTTTAACTAGTTGGGTTTTTTATTGTTCTTCATCTTCGTTCGTCGAAACAAAACAGTCATTTAGCGGGTCAGCATTCCAACCAATCTAATAGTTCCGTTTAAGGCTATCTCCATTCCTATTTTTGATCCATAAACTAGAAGTAACGAGGTCAAAAAACTACACAACTAAGGCCCTTTTTATAGTGTTACTGCTTACAACAAAAGTGACATTCGCTCAAGAAATACCTTTCGATTGTGACTACAATGCATATTTATTTCAGCATAACGATGTATTCGCACTTGATCTGGCTTCAGGAAGTTCATACCAAGTGGCGACAGACGCGACCCAAGGAAATATAAATGCCACAGGTTATAATCCCGCCGATGGATATATTTGGGGATCCTTAAGTACTCCATCACAAACGATCGCCCGAATTGGGGAGAACTTTGTAGTCTCTACCTATACCATTCCTGAACTTCCAACAAACAATCGTTATATAAGTGATGTGTCTTCAGAAGGTGTATATTATTTAAAACCTGGAGGTTCTTCTTTTTATACAATAGATTTAGGCCCTGAATCGGCCAATTATACAAAATTCATAGCCACTGGGTCTTTGTCTCAAAATATATCTATTCATGATTGGGCATTTAACGCCCTTGATGGTCAATTGTATACCGTGGAAAAACAGCAACCATTTGTATAGAATTAACCCCGCAACAGGAATTGTTACAGATTTAGCCGAAGTACCGATCCTTTCAGGATATTCATATACTTATGGTGCTGTTTATTTCGATCTTTCCAGTCGCTTCTATGTTTCTGCCAATCAAACTGGGACCATCTTCGTTATTCAGAGCGTTCAAGACCTAAATGTTAATGATCCAATGGATTCTAACCTCTTTGCATATGGTCCATCGAGCTCGAGTAACGATGGAGCTAGATGTCCTACCGCTCCAGTACCACAAGAAATTTGTGATAATGGTATCGATGATGATGGCGATGGCCTTATCGATTGTGATGATCCGTCCTGCTCTGGTGTAATGGGTTGCCCAGAATTAGAAGCATCTAGTGGAAATGAAGGAGGTTTGGAAAGTAACAACAGACTTTCGCAAAAAATAAATCAAAGGAATTACCAACGAAGTAAGAACAACTATGTATTCAACAAAGAAAATGCTAAAGTTCTCGAACGTGCAGCATCGTACAGCGTTAAGACAAGAGCATCTGGTTTTGACTTGGTAAATTTCATGCCTATCGATATACTATCTGAAACCGTAGCAATTGAACCTACACCACAGGATCTTTTAAACATTACAAACGCTACTGAAATTCTATCTGTAGACTACTATAGAAATAACGAAAGAGTTGCAGCATTAATGATTTTAAAAACTGAAAACGGCACCTATGAACATACCAAATACATTTGCAATCGTCTTTTAGGAGCCGAATTACTTTCAGTCTCTACTATTGAAATAAATGGACAAAACTTTATTAAATCAATCATTAAGAATCCTGATGGTCAAATAGAATTTGTTTTAAGCTTATCGGCCAGATTAACCAATCAAGAGGCTAACTTTTCCATAGAAAGTCACTGGAACTTGGACAGGTACGAAGACGATACTACTTTCTACAACTTTCAAATATGGTCAAACTCAATAGACGATTTATATGCACTAAGCACAGAAGTGTTGCGTCTAATTGAAGTGCAAAGACCTATAATAGATTATAATTTAAGTACCCCTCCACCAGTCTTTGTGAAAAAAGGTAAATACTCAAATGGAGTTTTGTCCATAGAGTTAGTAAATTCTAATAATAGCACCATTCTTCACTTAGATGGAGGAGTTTCTAAAACTGAGACCAGTGATATCGAATATATTTCAATGGACAAGCCGCTGAGCAACGAGTTTTTAAGTTCGCATAGCATTGATACAGGTTTCATTTTTGATATCGGTTTCCGTATTAGTAATGGAACGAATGACACTCCAGATGATTTATTTATATCTGATGGCCCTTGGGGAATTGACGATTTTGCATCGAGCGCCAATGTCCTTTCTTTCAAGATAACACCAACAGATGAAGGATAGGGCCAAGAGGGAATGTTAATTGAACGTAACGTATCAATGAGTGCAACAACAAGCGAATATCTTTCTGTCTACAGATCATTTACTCCAAAATTTCAAGCAGTAGATCTTAGCGGTTTTAACACGATTGAATTTAATACATCGGGAACAGAAAGTATGGACATAACCATTATAAAAAAGGATGTTTTGCAATGGGAGAATCAGTTTAGAACGGCCATCGAACTCAAAGGAACCGAAAAGCATTTTTCACTTCCTTATTCGCAATTTGTATCCAGTAATGGTGAGGCAATTGATTTTTCAAATGTCACCTCTATCCTTTTCACAATGATTTCGGAAGATGGTACCAACGTTCAAAAAGAACTGCAATTAAATAACCTGTTATTCACAAACCGTGAAGTAACCCAAACACTAAATATTGATCAGCAATGGGTTCAGGTACTACCAAATCCAATGACAGCGCTATCAACAATTCAGTTTTATTCTGAAAAGAAGGAACTTTAGAGCTTACAATTTTTGATATGATGGGAAAGGTTACTTATAAAAAAACGATCCAGACCACAGACGATCTAAATATTGTTCCAGTTACAAATCACACGATGAAGAGTGGTATATATCTATATTCATTGAATGGCGAGATTAGCGACTATCAACCTGGAAAATTAATAGTGAGCTAATTAAAACTACAAAATAGATAAAAAAGGGACTCTAAACACAGTTCCTTTTTACGTTATATATAACTACTAAAGTTTCTTAACGTATTCTGTAATAATTACAATCTGTATTCCATCTACCTTTCCTTCAATATAATTGGTATTTTCATGATCTAAGGAAATGCGTCTCACGGCAGTTCCTTGCTTTGCAACCATACTTGACCCCTTTACTTTGAGATCTTTAATCAAGACTACACTATCTCCAGCTTGTAACACAACACCATTTGCATCTCTATGCACAAGGGCCTCACTTTTATCTTCGGCATCTCCAACAGCAGCGGCCCATTCTAATTGCTGCTCTTCCATATACATCATATCGATTAAATCTTGAGACCAACCTCCACTTTTCACTCGATGCAGCATTCTCCAAGCCATCACTTGTACAGGTGCCGCGGGACTCCACATACTATCGTTAAGGCAGCGCCAATGATTCAAATCTCGTTCTTCGACATCAAATTGAGAAGTACAAGTAGCGCATGCATAAATCTCTTTGTCTGGTCCTTCTATGTATTCTGGTGTTTTAGGAACTTCATAGACTGCTAAATTTTCTGGTTCTGCATGACCACATAATTCACATTTATCTTCTGCTCTTTTCTTAACTTCTCTTTCAAAACTCATACGACTTCGTTTTATTTTCGGTAAATATAATTCAATAATTAAGAACGTATAGGTATGATTCAACTGTGTTCTTTTCAAATAGTTCTCTCTACGTTTGTAGAATTAAAATATTATTTCTATGTTTGTAGAGTTAATTCTAATTCTGTAGAACCACATGCAACTTACAAACGCCGAAGAACAACTCATGCAAATCCTCTGGAAACAAGAGCGCGCATTTATGAAAGACCTCATAGATACCTATGAAGACCCTAAACCTGCAACGACTACAATTGCGACCTTATTAAAAAGAATGCAGGACAAAAATTTTGTGGATTATATTCAATACGGACGCTCTCGCGAATATTTTCCGATGGTGAAAAAGAAAGACTATTTTTCAAAACACGTTAACGGACTTATAAAGAACTTTTTTAATAATAGTCCATCACAATTCGCTTCATTTTTTACTGAAGAAACCAATCTTTCAAAAAAAGAATTGCAAGAATTGAAAAGCATTATAGACACAGAAATTAAAAAGAAGTAATTATGGAGCTGTATATTTTAAAATCATCAGCCTGTCTATTAATTCTGTATTTCTTCTATAAGTTATTCTTGGAAAAAGAAGATATGCATACGTTTAAACGTTTTTATCTGTTAGGATCTATAATTTTTGCATTAATTATTCCTTGGATTACGTTCACTAGTTATATAGAAGTACCGCAAACTTTCACCAAGGTATTCACAGGTAGTAATGTTGGAGATATAGCTTTGGAGCCAGAATCAACAACAAATTATTATCCAATTATTTTATGGACTCTATATGGTATAGGAGTAGCATTTTTCAGTTTCAGATTCTTTAGAAACCTAACTGCTCTCATTTCCAAAATAAGGCACAATCCTAAGTTAAAGCTTAGTCGTGTAACGAATGTTTTATTGAGTAAAGAGGTTACACCGCATACTTTTTTCAGTTATATTTTTCTGAACAAACAACGGTTTGAAGCGAATGAAATTCCTTCCGAAGTACTCCTACATGAAAAAACACATGCAATTCAAAAACACAGCCTTGACGTTTTATTTATAGAGCTCATTCAAATTGTTTTCTGGTTCAATCCTCTTGTATATTTACTAAAGGACGCTATGAAGTTAAATCACGAATTTCTTGCAGATCAAGCGGTTATAAACAATGGCATTGTACCCACCAACTATCAAAATTTATTATTGGCATTCTCATCAAATGCCACGCCTCAATTGGCAAATTCAATTAATTATTCATCAATTAAAAAAAGATTCACAGTTATGAAAACAGAAACAACAAAACGCCAAGCTTTGCTTAGAAGTTTAGTATTGCTGCCACTACTCGCAATTCTAATCTTCGGTTTTAGCACTAAGGAGGTGATTCAAAAAGAAGTTCCAACCGAAATTTCAGAATCAATTTCAGAAAATATCAATCCAACGGAGATTCAAGCGTATAATAAAATGGCGTCCTTTTGGAATTTGCGATTCGCTCAGCCAAATTCAGATCGAACTATGCCATTGAACGAGCTAAAAAAACTTGAGTCTACCTATCGTAAAATGACTATAGAACAAAGAGCTAACGCCGAAACTTTTCCAGCCTGTGCTCCATTAGAAAATGCAACTCCGGATCAAATTGCCGAGTACAACAAGCTAGCTAAAAAATACAACCTAATGGATAAGAACAACATGTTCCTAAAGAAAAAAGATGTTGAGCGTTTACACTATATTTATAATCTCATGACACCGGAACAGAGAGAGCGTGCAGAACCCTTTCCAAAGTTTCCTCCTCCACCAGCGGCTCCAAAAGCCCCCAGAGTTATAAAAGATGTAAACGATGTAGAAAGCAATATTCCACCACCACCCTCGCCACCTAAAGCTCCTACGGCAACAACGGCACAAGTTAATATGTATAGCCACCTCGCCCAAAAGTACAAATTCGCGTCACGAACAAATATGTTTGTAAAAAAAGAAGATGCAAAAAGCTTAAAACAAATTTACGCCCAAATGACCCCAGAACAGCGGAGGTTTGCAGAGCCTTTCCCCAACTTCCCTCCTCCACCTCCTGGTGCATTGCCAGCACCAAATCCAGCAAGTTATGTTAAAGAAATGGCGCAAAGGGGAGCGACCTTCTACTTGGGCACAGAGAAAATTAGTGCAGACAAGGCTGTTGAGGTTGTTAGAAAAAATTCCTTTTTTCAATTTGAGGTTGAAAATCAGAATTCCGCAAACCCGATTGTAAGATTAATCGGTTGCTAGCTGATTAGCCAAAATTAATTAACCAATAAGAAAAACCTCGAACATTCGAGGTTTTTTTTTGTAACAAATTAAAAAATACTGCGTTCTAATAGTCTGTCAATCAAAATCAATCACTCTATGTTACAACGTTTTTTTATTTTTTGCTCTGGAGCAGACACCGATATTCTAGAAGAATGTTCTGCTGGAGAACAAACCAAATATGCAGGAATAGGCGCTACTGTATTCTTTACCGCCGTGATGGCAACGATAGCGGCCACTTATGCATTATATACCGTATTTGACACCTATTATACTGCAATTTTCTTTGGATTGATTTGGGGGTTACTCATTTTCAATCTAGATCGTTTTATTGTTTCTACTATTAAGAAACGAGAAAATTTCTTCGATGAATTTTTACAAGCAGCACCGAGGTTATTATTAGCAGTTATCATAGCCGTAGTAATAGCCAAACCTCTTGAGCTTAAAATTTTCGAAAAGGAAATCAATCAGATATTATTGGAAGAGAAGAATGTGATGACCCTAGAAAATAAGGATCAATTGGCATTGCAATATACACCTAGCATTAACGCGTTATCTTCTGAAATTGAAACTCTGAAAAATGAGATCACTGATAAAGAAATAGTGGTGAACTCTCTTTATGATGTATATATTTCTGAAGCCGAAGGAACCGCCGGTACTGAGTTGTTAGGAAAAGGTCCTGTATACCAAGAGAAACGAGACAAGCATGATGCAGAACTGGCTGCCTTAACTGAACTGCGAACAACAAATGCTACAAAAATTGAAGCCATTGAAAGTCAAATTGCTACACTTGCCTCAGAATATCAAACAAAAGTTGCCGAAACACAACCCGTAATTGATGGATTTGATGGCTTGATGGCTCGCGTAAACGCTTTGGAAAAACTACCTTGGCTCCCTTCTTTCTTTATTTTCCTTTTATTCTTAGCCATTGAAACCTCACCCATATTCGCCAAATTGCTCTCTCCAAGAGGAGCGTACGATTTAAAATTGGAAGAACAGGAAAGCGCCTTATCATCTTGGGTAGTTCAGCAGAAAACCCAAAGAGAGGTTCTTATTACTACAGATCGAGATGTGAACAATCGAGTATATGCTGATATTGCCGAAGAACAAGAATTATACGACTACAAGCGTAAAAAAGCGCGGGAGCTAATGCAATTACAGGCTGATGCATTTTATAAAAAGCAGAAAAGTATTTTATGAAGCTCTTTTGAGGTAATCTAATTTTTTTTGACGCAATATAAACTTCAAGGAATTTTGTGTTGGAACCATTAACAATTTTTGCCCCTGCATCGCTATCCATGATATACCACATCTCTGTTTTTCCAAAAGAATCATGATTTTTATCAGCCATTGCATCGTCTGGATGCGCTTGAACGGAGAGATTTGTTTTTGCATCTAGAAGCTTAATAAGCAAAGGAAAGTTTCCCCCAAATATCACACAGGCACTGGTCCAAGTTCAGGTAGTGACGGCTCTTATTATTTGTTTTTGGAGGCTTCTACAAACGGAAGTCCTGGTGAGATTGGTGCAAACGCAACAGCAATACTAGAGGGACCATGTTTGGATTTATCGACTTTTGCAAATGTGCAATTTACATTCGATTATCATGCATACGGCGACAATATAAGTACGGCAAATCTTGTGGTGCAAGGAAGTACGGCAACTGATATTTGGTTTAACCTTTATAATATTGTTACTCCAATTACAAGTCAGGATCAATGGATTAGTGAGGCAATAGATTTAAGTGGCTACAATCAAAACATAAAGATTCGCATAGTAGGAACTACTGGAAATAGCTGATCGAGTGATTTGGCAATTGATAATGTTGGCTTTAGTGTAATTCCGTTTGCCTGCGCTGGTGAAAATAAAAGCTGGGACGGATTTAGCTGGGGTGCAGGAGGTGTACCAGATGACACCGATATGGTTCAAATAAATGCAGATTATGATACTGGAGTCAATGGTGATTTGAATACCTGTAGGTGTACGATTGAATCGGGTAGAAACCTAACTGTAAGAGCGGGGGATTATGTGAGTGTTGTAAATGATATTACGGTAAACGGAACTCTTACCATCGAACATACGGGAAGCATTGTACAAGTTAATGATGCAGCTAGTGTGACCAACAATGGTGCGATCCAAGTGAATCTTACAACCCCTGCTTTAAATGCTCGTGATTTCTTAATAATGGGAAGTCCAATGTCAACTTCCTATGAGACAATGTTTAGTGCTTATCAGTTCTTGAACACTACGGAAAACTTTACCCCTTGTAGGTGTGCCGCCTGTAGTTAGTGTGAACTTCCACGATCAGGATAGTAATGATTGGACAACGTACTCTGGGTCACTTGCACCAGGAGAGGGGTCCTTTGCGCGTCCTTCTTATACTTCAGGTGGAACTTATAACTATGTGTACAATCAAGGAACACTGAACAATGGTGTGCTTACTTATTCTGCTTTCTTTGGAGGTGATAGGGAAGACAGTCCAAATGTAATGTCAAACCCATATCCATCGACTATCGATGCAGACTTGTTAATTAACAATAATGCTATTGTCGATGAACTCTATTTCTGGGAACATGATACTACTCCAAACAATACAATCCCTGGACCGTTGAATGAGAATCTCAATATGGAAGATATTTCGACTCGTAATTATTTAATGGGTGTTGCGGCAGCAACAGGAGGCGGAGTGCCATCGAATATTATTTCCACAGGGCAAGGATTTGGAGTCAAGGCCAATGCTGCAGGAGATGTTACCTTTAACAATGCCCTACATCTTACCACTGGTAACGGAACGATCCGTCAGAGTTTAGAGAAGGACTTACTATGGATAGCCATTCGAGAGCATACCTACGGTATGGGAAGTTCTACTGGTGTTGGGTTTACAGAAGGCGCTACGGCAGGGCTTGATGCAGGTTATGATACGATGAAACTAGGAACAGTAGTTTCCTTGTATTCTCATCTTGAGGATGGCAGTGAGCTATTAGGTATTCAAGGAAGAGAAGCTTTTGATACAAGCATTACAATCCCGATGGGATTCTCCACCTTAATTGAGGTAGATGCAGGGATTCCTTATGTTATCAATGTTTCAAAAGTAGAAGGAGCGAACATAGAACAAGCTAGGGTGTACTTAATAGATCATTTGACCAATACCAGTACGAATCTAAGTACAGATCGCTATGAGTTTTTATCAGATGCAGGAACGTTCAACAATCGTTTTACCCTTCAGTTTGAGAATAAGGTGTTGGGAACGAACGATTCAGTCTTAGATATTGTTTCAGTATATCCAGTTCCAGCAAAAGACAAAATTGTTATATCCAATCCCCAAGGGATTCCGTTGAACAAAGCAACATTATATGATCTTTCAGTAGGTAATAGTATCAATACACTTGATATTTCTCAATTGTCAACGGCATCTTACTTTATGGTAATTGAAGGTGTAGACCATAAAATTACCAAGCGGATCATAAAAGAATAGGGAAGGTTGGGGTTTAAATAATTAAATTTTATTTCGGTATGAAATTTTGTATATATAGAGTCTTTTTTACTCTCTTACCCTTCGTATCTTGCAGCTTTAAATAGAAGTAATGTTAGAAATCATAAAGTCCCGAAGAGCTGTCTTTCCTATACAGTATAATGATTCACCAATTTCGAAAGAAGAAATAGAGACTATTTTGGAGGCTGCTAACTGGGCACCCACTCATAGAAGAACGGAACCTTGGCGTTTTAAAGTGCTTCAGGGAGAAGCTCAAGGAAGGTTAGCCGATTTCCTAGCAGAAACATATAAGGAAAAAGGAAAGAACTTCTCAGAACATAAATACAATAAGTACAAGGCTAATCCTAGAAAGGCGGCTTGTGTGATTGCTATTTGTATGCAACGAGATCTTAATGAGACAATCCCAGAATGGGAGGAAATTGCAGCTACGGCGATGGCGGTTCAGAATATGTGGTTGCAAGCTCACGAAATGAAAATTGGTGCCTATTGGGGATCTCCAGGAATATGTAAGTATATGGATGGTTTTTTTGAAATGGAAAAAAGAGAACGCTGCCTAGGCTTTTTCTATATGGGTAAATACGATGTGGAGCTTGAAAAAGGAACTAGAAATTCTACTATTAAAGAAAAAACTACATGGATAGAATAGGAGTTACACTAGAAGAGCACATCCGAGTTTTCAATTACCTTATAGATAAATAGTCCTAAATAGGCAATCGTGGCAATAAATTTCACGAAAGTAGAACCTAAGAAACCGAGAAAAGATCCTGTAGCTGCTTTAAAAGCTTGGCCCCCTTCTGTTTTATTAAACATCACTTCTCCAATATAGGCGCCCACAAATGGACCGATTAATATCCCGAATGGGATAGGTGCAAAAATACCAACAATTAGTCCTATAGTGGTGCCCCACATCCCAGCTTTACTGCCTCCAAACTTCTTGGTGCCCATAGCGGGAATAATATAATCAAGGATGTATAAAACGAGTGCAACAATTCCAGTAATGGTTATAAAAACTGGATCTAGAGGTAAGGATGGTGCAAAGTAAAGCAAAACCAAGCCAAGCCAACTAATAGGTACACCGGGCAATACCGGAAGAATACTTCCAATAATTCCAATAAACATTAGCAACAGGCCACCAATAACAAAAACGATATCCATATGTCCCCATAAGACTGTAAAAAATTGAAATTGTTACAAACTTACAACTGAAAGTCAAAACTATGAAATGCCCATTGACAATTTTTAAATCAACCTAGAAATAGAAAACAGGGTATTCCATCTTCGAATTTCTAAATATTTTATACAGATGAAACAACTTACGAAAGCGGAAGAAGATATAATGCAAGTCCTTTAGGATTTGGGAGAAGGGAATGTCGCCTCAATTATAGAGGAGTTTCCAGAGCCAAAACCGGCTTATAATACGGTATCTACCATTGTACGAATTTTAGAGAGCAAAGACTTTGTGGATTACAGAAAGGAAGGTCGCGGGCATATTTATTTTCCGAAAGTTAAAAAAACGGAGTATAGTAACCAGTCGATTAACAAATTGGTAGATGGCTATTTTCAAGGGTCTTTTAAGAGTATGGTTTCTTTTTTCATGAAGAAAAACGAAATCAGTATTTCTGAAATGGAGGCAATTATGAAGGAAGTTAATAAAGAGGATAAAACAGAATGATACATTATATCCTACAGATACTCGTATTTCAGTTACTATTTTTAGTGCTGTATGATCTATTTCTGAAGAAAGAGACTTTCTTTCGATGGAACAGGCTTTACCTGTTAGTCACGCCTATTTTAAGTTTTGCCTTACCACTTGCAAAGATTGATTTCATTCGTCAAAACATACCAGAAGAATATACCATTCAATTACCGGCTGTTATTGTTGGAGGATCGTCTTCCGAAAGTTTATTTGCATCCGAAACACTTAACACTATATCGATAACTGCCAATCATAGCATAACGAGTTCCGAACTAATACGAGTCATTTGGTTGGTGGGAATGTTATTAAGCTTCTCCTTATTCTGCTATAAATTATACAGAATAATGAAATTGAAGCGATCTGGAGCTACTTTCATATTTAACGATTTGAAAATAGTAATACTACCAAAAACGGACGCGGCTTTTTCGTTTTTCGATACGATTTTTTTAGGTGAAGATCTTTCCGAAGTACAAAAAACGAATATTCTAATCCACGAAAAGGCTCATGTTAAGCAGCGACATTCAATAGATCTCCTCTTTTTTGAAGTCTTACGCGTTGTATGCTGGTTTAATCCATTGGTATATGTGTTTCAGAATAAAATGGTCTTATTACAAGAGTTTACCGCAGATGCTAAAGCCGCCGCTCAAAACGAAAAAAGAGCCTACTATGAAGGCCTGTTAGCACAGGTTTTTAAAACTGAATCAATTTCATTTATCAATACATTTTTCAATCATTCATTAATCAAAAAACGAATGGTTGTGTTGACCATTCGTGCCTGATTTAGGAAAGGGGTATGCGGTTTGGGGTGGGGTTATGTGTTTGAGTTTAAAGGTGAGATTCTCTCCGTCTGCACCTGTAGGGTCTGCCCAGAAAATTGGATTATTATCGTAACCATTATATGGGGACATTGAAAAATGCGTCACAGGATCAATAGTCAACCACCTAGCGATCGCGGGATCGAACTTACGCAATGGCATCTCGTAAAGGTTAATACTTAAATCTTCATTTAACTCTGTCACGTTATATTTCCATTTTTGTGCTAGTCCATTTCCATTACTCGAAACCTCATAATTATATCCTTTTTGTTTGAGTCCAAAGGGATAGTTGCCTAAAGCCTTTCTTTTGCCTTTTACACTTTTTCTGCCGATGTCCCTCTTTTACAAAAGGGGTTATTTCAATGAACATTTTTCTTATCTCAAATCTACATTTTTTATTTAAGTTTAACTTCAGTTATCCATCAATGGTTTTATATTTTTCTTCGATTTAACCCCAATAAAAAACCTATAATATTTCTGGTTTCCTGCTCTATGGCATAGGTAATCCAAGTAAAATCTTCTTTTCGTTTTATAAAAGTCCACATTTCATTAATCTCAAATTTACATCCTAGTTTCGTAAAATATGGAGCTTTAATCTTATCATTAATCTTCAACATTCTTGATAACACTGTGCTTTTGGAAATCCCGATAATTCTAGAAATACTTAAAATGCCACAACTCTCATTAAGCATACTTTTAATTAAAGAATCTGTTGTGCTTTGATAGGCCAGATAAGAATAGGTATTTTGAAATGACGTAGAACAACTTCTACAGTAATACCGTCGCTTTCCATTTCATTTTCCCTTTTTTACACAATCTAGTTGGTTACAATTTTTACATTTCATAGCTGCAAATATAGTCAAGCACTCATTTGACCTATTACCGACACTAATGATTAAAAATATAATTTACAACCACAAGAACGGAAAAATTCTTTAAAAAGTTCAAAACTCAAAATAAGCTCATGAGTACCACTTGAGAGCGCGCTAATATTATTAAAAAACGGTGGATCATAGGAATATCCTATTCTTAAAAAAGGGAGAGCCTTAACATCTCCAAAAAAACCAAACCCATCTGACGCATCACTAAATCTATAAGAGGCTCCTATTGAGAATGCATCTTCATTAAAAAAGAAGGTAGAAGTAAGATCAAATGATAACTGAGACCCGTTGGTAGTTTTAGTAAGAATGGAAGGGCGAAACTTTATTGACCTGTTTAACTCCACTATAGCACCACCTATTAAATAATAGCCAGCTCTTTCAGGGGTGAAATCATTAATGTTTCTTTGTTGAAAACTTTCTCTTAGATAACTTGAAAATAATTTTGGAGAAGAAATTCCAACAAACCATTTATTTTGAGATCTATAATATATTCCAATTCCAACATTTGGAGTCCATAATTTAGAAAAATTTGCAAAATATGGATCTGTGGCTACAGAAGGGTCATTTAAAAACAGAGGATCTAGATTATAACTTGCAAAGCCTACTTTTATGCCAAAAGACAATCTGTTTTGTCTTGAGGTTTGTATGGTATATGCATAATCAGCATATATTTCAGAAAACGTTTCTACCCCTATCTGATCTTGAATAAACGACATTCCAATTCCCATTTCATTGTCCCTAAGGGGTACATGACTAGAAAAAGTATATGTTTCTGGAGCATTATCAACTCCCACCCATTGTGACCTATTTAATGAAATAATACTTAAAGCCTCCTTGCTTCCAGCGTACGCTGGATTAATGGCTGTTGTATTATATAAGTAATGAGTGAATTGTGGTAATTGTTGGGAAAAAACAATTTGGCTTATTGCAATAAAAAATATCCAAAGAGAAATTTTAATTATCTCTGTTTTATTATAAGTACTCATAATCAATTTGTTCCTATATAAACTGTCCCAGAGATAGTGAAAGAGTTTTCACCTAAAAAATATAGCACATAAAAATATGATCCCGTGGGAATAGATGTAGCATTGCCAATAGCATTAGTTGGAGCACTACCATCCCAATCATTTTTATAATTAGCTGACTTATATACAGCAGCTCCCCATCGATTATATACTTTTAAGTTTAAAGTATATTCACACTCTTCCACCATACCTGTTATTAATAAAAAATCATTTACTCCATCATTATTCCTAGTAACTGTTTTTGAAACTGAAATGTCATTTTGGGTAGTACATGGAAGACAATCATCATTTACTAATATTGATAAGGTAACATCAACATCCACGCTACAATTTTCTGTAGGCTCAAAATATTGTAATTCAAATACTCCTAAACCATATAATATCGGGTCAAATAGTCCATTTTCAATTACATCATTATTTGAAGTTAAAACCCACTCTCCTTCTCCTGTTATATTTCCACTAAGTATTGTAAATAAATCTAAAGCATCATCTAAAATACAAAGTTCAGCATTTGTTGCATTAACTTCTATTGGTGCAAAGACACTAATGGTTATAAAAGAACTAGCCTCACATCCATTGGTATCGATAGTATATTTTATATTGGTTGTTCCTGAACTAAGGGCTGTGACTATTCCATTTATATCTACCGTTGCAACTACAGTATCTGAGGAGGTCCAAGTTCCTCCTGTGTCCCCATCGGTTGTAGCTATAGTTGTATCACCAATACAAAATTCGGAAGGTGTTGCGCTAAGAGTTCCAGAATTTGGAGCGTTATTAATGGTTACCGTAAAGCTATTTTCATCAGTACAGTTGGGAGTTGTTCCTGTTTGAGCAAATACAAAAATAGTTTGTGTTGTGGTAATGATATCCCCAGCGTTGAGTTGTGTCCCGCCTCC